>JAEEGL011226591.1_pt1 | contig 29030 bp, 28 predicted proteins | sample 9134231 | NCBI WGS metagenome assembly JAEEGL01 (sample SAMN16246548, study PRJNA631951) | gut metagenome | biome: gut microbiome; feature: rumen; material: fiber-attached | host: Bos | place: Iran: Karaj | collected 2018-10 | reverse complement strand
ATCAAGAAGGTCTCCGAGGACTACGAGCAGATGAAGTTCAACACCGCCATCGCCCAGATGATGACGCTGGTGAACAGGATGTACCAGAAAGGCTCCGTCACCAGGACAGAGCTCGCGGTGCTCCTGCAGCTGCTCAACCCCGTGGCGCCCCACATCACCGAGGAAATGAATGAAGAGCTCGCGCTCGGTCAGGAACTGGTGCGCAAGCCCTGGCCCGTGTGCGACGAGAAGGCGCTGGTCAAGGACGAGGTGGAAGTCGCCCTGCAGATCAACGGCAAGGTGCGCGGCCGCATCATGGTGCCCAGCGACCTGACCCGCGATAACGCAGAGGATTACTTTAAGGGCAACGAGGAAGTTATCAAGCTCCTGGACGGCAAGCAGCCCAAGAAGCTTATCTACGTGCCCGGCAGGCTGTTCAACATAGTCATCTGATCACTCTACATAAAGGAGCATTCCCGTGGAGCAGCTTACATACTTCAAATCCATAATCCTGGGGCTCATACAGGGCCTGACCGAGTTTCTGCCCGTGTCCTCCTCAGCCCACGTGATGCTGGCGGAAGAGATCTTCGGGCTCAAACTGGAAGCGGGTCTGGCCGGCGCGTTCACCGTGATGCTGCATGTAGGCACGCTGATCGCGGTGGTGGCGTGGTACTTTAAGCGCATACTCAAAATGCTCGCCCACCCCATAAAGGGAGAATTAAAGTACCTGATCCTCGCCACCATCCCCACGGTGGTGTTCGTGCTGGCGCTCAAGTATACTGGCTGGGATGACGTGATCGACTCCGTAGCCCGTACGCTCCTGCCCTACGCGTTCCTGTTCACGGCGCTGATACTGCTTCTGGCGGACGGCATAGGCAATGCGCGCAGCATCGCGAAGTCTTCCCACGGCAAGGTCAAAGCGAAAGATGCCATTATAATGGGACTTATGCAGTGCGTGGGCACGTTCACGGGAGTCAGCCGCAGCGGCTCCACCATCGCGGGGGGCCTTGCTGGCGGGCTTAAGCGCAAGAGCGCGGCGGACTTCTCATTCATGATGAGCATACCCGCGATCCTCGGCGCGGCGGTGCTGGAACTCAGGCATGTGCTCAAAAGCGACGCGCTGCAGACTGCCCTGTCCTCCCAGCTGCCCCAGGTGCTGGCGGGCGTACTGGCCGCGTTCGTAGCGGGACTCGCGGCGATCGGACTCATGCTCCGGGTGATCAAAAAGAGCCGCCTTAAGTGGTTCAGCCTTTACCTTACGCTGCTGGCTGCGCTGCTGATAGTCAACACCTACGTGCACTGGTGGTAAGCCAAAAACGTAAGACGGAAAAAGCATTAACATTTGCGGCCCCGGTCTCAATTAGAGACCGGGGCCGCTGTATATCGGTTTTCCGTCAAAGCGAGACCGGGATGCCTGTCGCCTGTTCGAGCCGTTTTGCGTATTCCCGCAGCCTGCCTTTCTCCGGCGGGTCCTGTTTATCGTACGGAGCGGCGCGGCCCAGCCGCCTGGCTTTGTCTATGCCCAGCGGATGATACGGCTCCAGGTCGACCTTAAGTATACCGGGATTCTCCCTGACCGTGCGCGCTATGGCTTCAAAGTGCTCATCTGTAAAGTTGACCCCCGGAATTATCGGGCAGCGCAGGATCATATTCGCCCCGGCGCGGCTTAAAAACGCCAGGTTCTCCAGTATCAGCGCATTGTCCGAACCGGTATAGCACCTGTGCGCTTCCCCGTCGGCGAGCTTGAAATCGTACAGGAACAGATCAACATAAGGCAGGATGCGTTCCAGTTCCGCGCGCGGACAGGCTCCGCAGGTCTCCAGGCATACATGCAGCCCCGCGGCTTTGGCGCCCCGAGCCAGCTCCAGGGCAAATTTGCTTTGCGCCATGGGCTCGCCGCCGGAAAGCGTGATGCCTCCGCCGCTTGAACGGTAAAAATCCGCGTCCCTCAGCGCCTGCGCAAGTATTTCCCCGGCCTCGGCCTCCCTGCCGCACTTTTCCAGCGCGCCCGCCGGGCAGACCCCGGCGCAGGCTCCGCAGGCGTCGCACTCCGCGCGCTCATAAACGTGCCGCGTATCGCTGAACGCATGCAGATGCTTCGGGCACGCTGTGACGCAGGCGCCGCAGCCTATGCACTTTTCGGGGCTGAAAAAGATCTCTGCCCGCGCGCGCTGCGATTCCGGGTTGTGGCACCAGGCGCAGGAAAGCGGGCAGCCCTTGAAAAACACTGTCGTGCGGATGCCGGGACCGTCGTGCACGCAGAAGCGCTGTATGTTGAAGATCCTGCCCTTCATCATTTATGCCTCGTGCGCAGTGCGCAAAAGCACTTCCGCCTGCATCTCGGGGGACAGTTTTACGAAATAATCGCTGTATCCGCCTATGCGCACCACCAGGTCGCGGTAGTTTTCAGGTTCCGCCTGCGCTTTGAGCAGCGTCTCCCGGTCCACCACGTTTATCTGTATCTCGAAGCCCCCGCGGCGCATATATGTCTCTATCAGCGCGGCCACCTTTGCGCACGAATCTGCGGTAAACGTGCTTTTTGAAAACTTCATGTTCAGGGCTACGCCGCCGATAAGCTCTTTGTGCTGCCATTTGGTGCATGAGAGTATGGACGCCGTAGGCCCGTTCTTCTCGCGTCCCTGGCATGGACCGGAGCCGTCGCCCAGCGGGAAGCCCGCGCGGCGTCCGTCGGGCGAGGCGCTCGTCCTGCGCCCGAAGTACTCGTGCATCACCCAGCAGAACACGCTGGGGATCAGGCGCGCGTTTTCGAATACCGGCGTATATTGCCTGCACTGCGCGACTATGTGATCCACCATCATGCCGAACAGGCTGTCCACCCGGTCGATATCGTTGCCGTATTTGTCCACGGCGTTCAGCATTTTCAGCCTCATCGCTTCGAAACCGTCGAAATCGCTTTTCAGCATCTCCCGCAGAGATTCGAAGGTGAGCAGCCGCTTTTCGAATATCAGCGTGCGGATCACTTCCAGCGAATCCACCAGATTCGCCATGCCCACGAACGAAGGCATGATCCAGTTGAAGCGCGCTCCGCCTTGTTCTATGTCGACGCCCTGCTCAAGGCAGTCGTTCACGAAGCACGACAAAAGCGGGTTTATCGTGCGCTCCGCCCGCAGGGCGCGGTACCTGTTCTGCGTTTCGAAGTTTCGGCGGATGGATTCGTCCAGATGCCCGAACAGCGCCTGTATGAGCGAATCGAATGAAGGCCAGTCCCGGTCCAGCAGATCCAGCAGCAGCTGCAGCATATTGGTGTAGGGGCTTGCGACCCACACGTTGCTCGCGGCGATGGGCGTTATCTCCACGCAGGTGCTGTGTATGTAATCGCGGGCGTCTTTTTCCGGCACGCCGTACGCCTTAAGACCCGCGCTGATCACATCGTCGTTGAATACCGCCGGGTGGGAACGCCCGTGGGAGAGGATCGCGCACGCCTGCTCAAGCAGCTCCCCGGGCATGCCTTCCGTCCAGCACAGGCCTACGGAGGGATACACCAGGCGTATGTCATCCACCGCCTGCATGCCCATACGGGTGAGTTCGTTGGCCACTATGCGCCCGTCTTTATCTCGCCCGCCCAGCATATAGCCGCTGGACAGTCCGTGAGGCACGCGGTTGTTTATCTGTATCGCCAAACAGTCCATAAGCGTCCGGGCGTCCCGGTCGGAAAGGCGCCCCGCGTCCCGGTCGGCGCGGTAGAAGGGATACAGATAGCGGTCAGGACGCCCCAGCTGAAACTGCTGCATCCCGAAGTAACGGTACGGGTTCATCGAAAGGCAGAACGTGATAAAATGCACGGACTGGACCGCTTCGTAAAAGCTCCCCGCCGGATACCTCGGCACCCGCCTGCATGCTTCCGCGATGCGCTTAAGTTCACTGCGGCGTTTTTCGTCTTCTGCCGCGCGGGCCAGCTTTTCGGCGTGGTCGGCGTATCGGTCGGAAAACGCAGCTGCCGCCTTCAGGCACGCGATACATGTTTTGTAGAAATCGGTCTTCGCCTCGTCTCCGGCGCAGCCCTTCAGCTTTTGTTCTATCCGCGAAACGACGCCCTCGGTGCCCTCGTTCAGCAGCAGCTCGTAGTCTATCGCCATGTGGGAGTCCTGCCCGAAGCGCACGTCCAGGGGGTCTGCCTGCTGCCGCCGCACCGTCTCCCAGCGCTCGGCAGCCGCGTCCGGGAGCTTTCCAATGGATTTCCCGACGATGAGCTCGCCTTCGTCTATCACAGGCTCGACGGCGTCCAGTCCGCAGGCATACGCGTCCGCGTAACGCGCCCAGACCGTTTCAAGGGCGGCGTTCTGTCCCCAGCGCTCAAAAAACGCCAGATAGAACGCGTCATAACAGATCGCGGGTTCGACTGCCGCCGATCTGAGTTTTTCTATACGCTGTATGTCGTACGCGAACATATGCTATCCTATATCGACTCCGGCGCTGCCTGCCTTCCGGGCCAAAAACTCGTAAGCTTCCTTGTACTTCTCGTTGGTTCTCATGTGCTCCAGCAGTACTGGCGCGTCTTTGGGCAAATATTTGTCTATGATCCCGAGCACACGCTCAAAGTCCAGTCCGCCCTCGCCGGGGGCGCATTCCCTGATCACCGTGGTCAGCTCGGTCGGCGGCATGTATGTGTCCTTGATGTGGGTGCTTTTTATATAAGGCGCCAGCTTCGCGAAACACTCCTCTATGAACGCCTCCGCGCCGAGATACCGCCTGGGGCAGTTGATCATGTTGACGAAATCCATATGCGCGGCGAACTGCGGCCTGTCCACGTCACGTATCAGCTTAAGATACTCATCCGGGCCGTCCGGGATCATCCAGGGCATCGGCTCGATGCAGTAAAACGCGCGTTTCGGCTGCACGCTGTCTATGATGTCGCGGGTTATCAGGACGATCCTGTCATAGGTCTCGCGGGAGTAATTGCTCTTGTCCGCCGCGTCCCAGCCCGCTTCTGAAAAGGTGCCGACTATGTTCACGCAGCATGGCACGTTCCTTTCCTCGGCCAGGCGCAGCTGAGCCTTGGCGTAGGCTATGTTTTCCTGCGCTTTTTGCGCGTCGGGATCCATCAGGTTTTTCCATACGCCGACCTCCGCGATGCTCACGCCGTGTGCCGCCGCGATCCTGCAGTACTCGTCCGTCTCTTCCCGGGGCGTAAAGCAGTTGAAAGGCGCGGCGATCGCCTTAAAGCGCGAGGCGATAAGCATTTCCTCCCATTGCCGTATGCTCTGCCAGGGTCCGACTATCGTTCCGCCAAGCTTCATATCCGCCTGCTCCTTTCCAATGCACCTAATGCGTCGCAAAACCGCGTTTTTCGGCGATCCTGTGAACGCCCGTCCCTTCAGATCGGCCCGAACAGCCGTCCCTGGGCCGGCAGTCTTCCGACAGTTCGATCAGAAAAGGCGTTACCGAACGCCCGAATATGGTCCGGTAACACCTTGCCCGAGGCTGCGGGCAAAACGCCCTTAGCCTCCCGTTCCGGTCCTGCGGGATCGTTTCGGGGAGTCTTGCGGTCTCCGCCGCCCGAACTTACCGCCGTAGCCGGTCATTCTTATTTATTGTACGGTATCGCGCCTTCAAGCGCGTCTTCGGACAGCTTCGCGTCGCCCTTGTCCGTGCGGGAGATCACGCCGAAGGAAATGAACACGCCCAGCGCCGCCATAAGGAATTCCATTCCGGCGTCCTTGGCAAGCTCGAGCCAGTTGGAAAAATCACCCATCTGCTTCCAGGTGAGGCTGACCGCTCTTGACAGGCTTTGATTATAATCGTGCACCAGGGTGTACGCGACCAGTTCCCACTGTATGAGCATAACGCCCGCCACTGCCATGATTATGGATATGACGATGGCGAACTTGTCGCGTTTGCCGCCGAAAAGCTTATAGCCGTAATACGCGCAGATCGGTATAAGGCACATGGCAAGCGCGAACACGCGCTGCAAAAGGATGATAAGCAGAAGGTTTGGAAGGGTGCCCACTATCATGCCCAGGACAGCGCCGATTATGCCGGTGATATAACTGCCGGAAAACTCGCCGTCCTCCAGTTTGGTCTTCGTCTTTTCCGCCTGCATTTTAAGGCAGTCCATATGGGCGAGCGCCATCACTCCGCCGATAGGCGCCGCGGCGTCGCAGCCGCCTTTCCTGCAAACCGGGCACCTGTCCAGGGGCGTGATGCCTTCCCCGCTCAGTATCGCCAGGTATTTTTCAAGCACCTGCGCCGGAGAGCCTTCGCTCGTTTCCTGCTTGTCGACCGAAAGCCTCATGATATAGTCGTTCCAGAGGACCGCGGACTTTGTGGCCTTGCGCAGCTCTTTCAGCTTTTTCATCACCGAGTTCTTCGGCCTGATGCTTGTCTGTATAACGCAGCTCACCGCCTTTTTGGCATCCGTGACCGCAACGGGAAAACCGTTCACTATTCCCGTATACATATTCCCCTTCTGAACCAATCCCAGCTCTTCGGCTACGCCTTCGATAGTCAACCGATCCATTTCCATGCCTCCACGTTTTATTCAAAATAGTATCGTGAGTTATAAACGGTTCATTCGCGCCCGGTGCGCGGACAGACCTTAGGTATTACGTATGTATTATACAAAAAAGAGACCGTGTTTGCAAACGGAAAATCCGCGCGGCGCCGACTACCATGTTCATGCCGTTTATACCGCCGCAAAGGCGCTTCGCGCGGGGCGCCGCCTGCGGATTCAAATGGTAATATCCCCGCAAAAAGAAAGAGGCCGTTTTCGGCCCCTTTCTTTTTGTTCCGCGGGTTTTTATTTCTCGTTCAGCCAGCGTTCGCGCATCGTATACGCCGCTGCCTTGGGCTGGCGCTGGCGCGTGAACAGGCCCTTTTTGTTCCCGTTAACGCGCATTATGCCCTGACCCGTCTGGAAGTCCGTGAAATGCCAGGCCAGTTCGCCCTGGATGCACGGATAGCAGTCAAACACCCTGAAGTACATTTCCATGTACTCCTGCTGGTATTCCTGGCTCCACATCACGCCGGGCAGTTTATGCAGGCTGTCCAGCGTATCCGCGCCAAACTCGGTGAACACTATCGGCCTGTCCAGCCCGAGCGCCTGCCAGGCGTCCATTTCGGCTCGCAGCATTCCTTCTGCCTGCTCCATTTCGCCGCCGCTTACGTACCAGCCGTAATAGCGGTTCAGGCAGACGAAATCCATCATCTTGTACACCCTGCAGGCGTCCGGCGACGAGGACTTTTCCAGCACGCCGGTGACCGGCCGTTTCTGCGGGTCCAGCCTGCGGGCGGCCTCGAACAGGGGCGCAAAATACTTTTCCGCGGCCTCTGTGGTCGTCTCGGCTTCGTTGAATATGCTCCAGGCGATCACGGAAGGATGGTTCTTGTCCCGGGCGATGACCTCTTCTATGGCGGCCAGATGGTTCTTGCCCAGTTCGTCCAAATCGGGACACGCGGCAAAAAAGCCCTTTGCTTCCCCTCTGCCCGCGGTAAGGAAGTTGGCGATGGAGCGCATCATGCCCACGGCGGGCACTTCATCTATTATCAGGAAGCCCTCTTCGTCCGCCATGCGGTACCACTCATCCGCATACGGATAATGGCTGGTGCGGAAGCAGTTGGCTCCCATCCACTTGAGGCACTCAAAATCCCGCTTTGCCACGGCGTAACTGAAGCCGTGCCCGAGGATGTCGGAATCCTCATGCTTGCCGAAGCCCTTAAGGTAGACCTTCTCCCCGTTTATCAGGATGCTTTCGCCCCTGATCTCCACCGTGCGTATGCCCGCTTTCGCGGTATACCTATCTATCGCCTGCCCGTTCCGCTTAAGCTCGATGACTGCGTCGTACAGATACGCGTTCCCGACCTTCCACAAATGCGCCGAGGGGATGAACAGCGTGCCTTCCTTCCCCTCTGCCCGCGCCGCGGTATTGCCCTGCGCGTCGATAAACGCAATGCTGACTTCTCCTTCCCCGTCGGTCTCGACCGAATAGTCCGCATAGGCGTCCCCGCCTTCCAGGCGGTATCGGATCGAGTAATCCCTTATCGCCTGTTTCGGCTGCTCTATCAGGTACACGCTCCTGTGGATGCCGGAATAGTTGAAGAAATCGAAATAGCCCATCGCGCGTTTTGAACCGTCGCTGCGCCTGACAGTTGTGCCGCAGGGTATGTTGGTCTCGCTCAGCTCGTTGTTCACCTTGACGGTCAGCCGGTTGGCGCCCGGAACGACAGCGGCGGTTATATCCGCCACCACCGGAAGGAAACCGCCCGTATGGAACGCGCACTCCAAGCCGTTCACGAACACCTTGCACGTGTGGGTGACGCTGCCGAAGCGGATAAAATACTTCCTGTCAGGGGAGACCTCGCGCACGCAGAACCCGGTCTCATACCAGAAGTCGCCGCAGTAATCCCGGCTGCGCGCGTCGGTAAACACGTCGGCGAAACTGGCAGGCACCGGCATGGATATCGACTCCGGCAGCCCGTTTCGGGCCCACAGCCCGGCTTCGCCCGCATTTTCGGGGTCAAACTCAAAACGCCACAGACCGTCCAGCAGTTCGGCGTGTCTGAGTTCGTTGTTTACCGGAAACAGTTCGGAGTAAGCATTCATCGTCTGTTCTCCTTTGATCTCTTTTATGCTGCAGTCGGGAAACGTATTGGCGGCATGTCAGAACGACATGACCGGCGGCTTGAAGCGCACGGTGACGACGTACTGTTTTTCGCCCTGAGTCCATGCGCCGTAGGTGGTCGCAGCCACCGTGCCGTCCTTAAGCACCAGTACGCCCGGATACGCGCAGTCGCAGCCGTCGTAATTCTTCATCAGGCGCACGCGGTACTCCCCTTCGCGCCCGTTCACGATGTCGTCATAGGTGCCAACCCAGCCGCACCAGTCGCCGCGGGTGGGCGACTCCCGGCACATATCCCTGAAAGACACGAACAGGCGCCCGTCCTTAAGATAGCGTATCGTGTGCCGGTCGCCGGTCAGCGCGCCGGGCAGCTCCTTAGGTTCGCTCCAGCTTTCGCCGTTGTCATCCGAGAAGCACACGAAGGCGTTGTATCTGCGCGAATTCTCCCTCAGCAGCATTGCCAGCTGCCTGCCGTCGGGAGAACGCACCACGCCCGGTTCACACAGGTGCGCGCTTTCGTGCGTGCACACGGGCCTGAGTTCGCCCCATGTGAGCCCGCCGTCCCGGCTGCGCACGCAGTAAACGGTGAAATGTCCGCGCCTCTCGGCGGAACCTTCAAAATCCGCCGTGGTCGTAAAACGCTTTTCCCACATCCTGCCCGGAATGTCCGCCGCCCGGGCGGAAGAATTCCATACGCTGTACGGCACCCGTCCGCCCCTGCCGTCGGAAGTGGAATACACTATGCGGGAGGCGACGCCAGCGCCCTCCCCCGCCACATAGACGTCGATAAAGTCTGTCCCGTCGGGTTTTATGAAGCGTCCGTCATCGTGGAAAAACGCCAGATACTCGCCTTTGCCCACTTCGGTCACGTCGCCCATGGCCACGATCCCGCCAAAATCGCCGATGGGTTCCAGTTCGCTCCAGCTTTCTCCCTCGTCCTCCGAATGCGCCATGCGTATGGGGTACATACCGGAAAACATGATGATATGCTTCCTCCCTCCGGCATCCCGGGTGCGGTAGAGCGTGGGCACCTCCAGCGACGTTGCCCATGACGCGGGCACCGGCAGGCGGTCCGTCCATGTTTTGCCGCCGTCAAAGCTCTTTTTCATCATGACCGGACCCCTGCCGTGGCTTTTGGGATAGACCGCGATGATCGTCTGCCCGTCGTCCAGCAGCACGGTAGTGGGATGGCCCAAATACTGCCCTTCTTCCCTGTCGACCACGTATTGGCGGAAAGTGTCGCCCGCCAGGTCTAGCAGGGGTATGGTATAGCCTTTATTCATGGTGTCGGCTCCTTTATCGTCAGATATCTGTTTTGATAAGCGGTTTCCGCGGGAATGCTTTATTCCGAGACTTCTTCAAGGAAGATCCTGCCTGCGAACCCGCCGCGCGCATCGGCTTTCCCGGCGCGTATCCGCTCCAGCTCTTCCGGCGGGCAGCCGCGCGCGACAGCTATGGCGCGGATCACTTCCATCAGGTCCGCCAGCTCCTCAAGCGTGCGGTCTTTATGGAATTCGGCCAGTTCTTCGTCCAGTTTGGCTTCAAGCATCAGAAGATACTCGCCTTCCGGCAGGATACGGGTCGCGCAGGTCCTGCCCGACGCCTCTATGATCTCAGGTATACGGTCGCGCACCAGCTTGTTGTACACAATGCCCATCAGTCATCCTCCGCGAAGTATTCAGTACATATCTTTCGCTGCCGTCCCGGGTATCTCTTCCGCCCGAAACCATTATACCCGAAAACCTGCCTGCGTTCAAGCTCGCAGCGGTTTTCGATCGCGTCCTTCATGCGCAATCGCCGCCCGATCCGCCCGGGCACGGAGCCGCGCCGCTTTCCTGAATGGAACAATCCGCCCCCGAAAAACGTCAGTTACATAAAGCGGAAAACGCTTAGCTTACAGGAGATGATCAAAATGAACTTCAAAAGACTTACAGTGCTGCTGGCGGCGCTCATCCTGCTGTGTCTGACCGCGCAGGCGGAAGAAGCCCCGGAGCGCATCCCGCAGGAGACGCTGATACCCGAAAACATCGTGATCCCTCTCGACCTTGACGGCGACGGTCTGGAAGAAAAAGTGTCGTGGAAAGAGATCTGGGCGGACGAGTACACCCAAAAATGCGTTGTGACCGTCGTCACAAACGAAAACGACATACTCACCTATACTCCCGAATTCGACTATACCGTGGGCGTGTACGCCGCGGACCTGGACGGCGACGGCCGCACGGAGTTCCTTATCAGCGGCGACGAGGCTTCAAGCGACTATATCACCATCTGCCTGCACCTGTTTAACGGCAGGCTGGAGCCCGCCTTGTTCGCAGACTGCTCGCGCGCGAATTACAACCGCGGCTACGACAAGTGGGGCTACGGCATGGTCACCGCCATCGACGGCAACCGCCTGACGCTTTCGGGCAGCCAGGACATACTCGGCACATGGATCGGTGAAAGGACGTTCACCCTGGCAGACACCGGGATCTTCGAATTTGCCGACGACGGCAGGTGGTTAAGAGATCCGTCCGAGCCGTCAGGCGACATGTGGGAATACAGGAGCCTGGCCGCGGCGCAACCGCTTTCCTGCACGATGCCGAACGGCGCCGAAGCGACCCTTCCCGCGGGCACGAAGCTTATGATAATCGCTTCTGACAAACAGACCGCCGAATTCATAACCGACAAGAGCATGCGGGGAACGCTCAGCATCTGCCCGGACGATGCAAGGGGCTGGGGATTCTATGTGGATAACAAGCCCGAGGAAGAAGTGTTCGTAAGTATCCCGTATTACGACTGACGTGGGCCTCCGCACGGTCAAACGACGGGCGGCAATCGTCATAATACAGAAAAAGGGCCTGAAGCAAACGCTTCAGGCTCTTTGTTTATTCGGTCGGTCCCGTGATCCGCGGTCTCCGGGCGCTATTTCAGCACGTCGTACAGCGCGCGCAGCAGGGTGCCGGTGTCGTCGCACTTGTGCTCCCAGTAGAACACGCCCGCGTAATAGTTGTCGAGCACGTACTGCGCTTTCAGGCGCATCGATTCCGGATCGTCGTAGGAAATGAACGTGCTGCCGTTAAACAGCCACGGCGCCTTGGCTTCGTCGTCCCAGTAACGCACATAGCCGTTCTTGTTGATATACTCTTTTGCGAGCTTTGAATAATCCGGACCGTATCCGACCGGCTTGCGGCAGATCTGGAAAAGGCCGTGGTTCCTGTCCTGGAGGTCTTCGGCCTTCCTCGAATACATGGCTGCGCCGAGCAGGAGCTTGTCTTTCGGAACTCCGTAGGCATGGAAAAGGCGCAGCGCCTGATCGCAGCTGTTTCTGAAATAGTCCCCGGTCGAGGAATACAGCGCGGTGTGATGCCCCGCCAGCGCGTGGAACCCGCACTTCAGGTCGTAGGTCATCAGGTTGATGTAATCCAAGTATTTGGAGAGCTTATCCAGCTCAGTGCACTCGGCGTAATACAGGTCGGCGCCCGCCGCGATAGTAAGCAGATGATGTTCGCCGGTCGCGTCCAGATGTTCCCTGAGCGTCTTTATCAGCTCGGTAAAACGGTACTTGTCCTCGGGGCAGGTGTCCTGCCCGTTGGAAGGCACGCAGGGATATTCCCAGTCCAGGTCGATGCCGTCGTACGGGGTCGTGGTGACGATCCTGACGGCTTCCTCGCCCATCCTGTGCATGTAATCCTTGTTGGCACAGACCGACGTGAAGGAGTTGGACTGCGTCTGCACCAGGGAGAGCACGAATTTCAGATCCGGATTCCAGCTTTTGTATTTTTCGATATCGTCCCCCGCCAGAGTCTTTTCACGTATGGTCCCGTCCGGCTCAAGCTTGCCAAACGCTACGTTGACGTGGGTCAGCATGTTTGCGTCTTCCCGGGTGAGGCTTCCGCTGCCCAGATACGCGATCAGTTTCTTTTTCATCATCAAACCGCCTTTCCGAATTTGTTTTTCATAAAATAACACAAACCGGCCGCTTTGTCAAACCTCACCGTGCCGCCCGGCGCGCAAATCTGTTGAACGAATATCGCGTCCGCATGCAGGAATTCCGTCCGCGACGTCGAAAAATACTGTGAATCATATGGAGGTGTATCATGGACGAAAGCATTTATACGGGCAGCAAAGTCATCACGCGTTATCCCGATGTGATCCTCAGCAAAAACGACGTGCCTTACGCGTCCGACCTGACTTTCAACGCAGGCATCGTGCGCCAGGGCGACGGATACATAATGCTGTTCAGGAACGATTACGGCTGTACCCAGCCGGAATGGGAAGCCGGCAAGCGCTTTAAAGGCACCAACATCGGCCTGGCAAGAAGCAAAGACGGGCTTAAGTGGCAGGTGGAAAAAGAGCCCGTGTTCGAGCTGAGCAAACTGGGCGATCCCGAATTCATACGCTGTTACGACCCGCGCATCACCGTGCTGAGCGACAGGTACGTGGTCTCGTTTGCCATAGATACGCGTCACGGCGTATGCGGCGGTTTTTACGAGACGCGCGACTTTAAGGATTACAAGCTCCTGTCGCTTTCCGTCCCGGACAACCGCAACATGGTGCTGTTCCCCGAGAAAATAAACGGCAATTACGTGCGGCTCGAAAGGCCGATGCCCGTGTACTCAAGGAGCGGCGACGGGGATTTCGACATCTGGCTGAGCGAATCGCCGGATCTGGTATACTGGGGCAAGAGCAGGCTCGTGCTCGCGACCGAGGACGTGCCCTACTGCAACGACAAGATCGGTCCCGGCGCCCCGCCGCTCAAGACCGAAAAAGGCTGGCTCGTCATTTTCCACGCCGTGGATATCGACCCCGCCCGCGGCAAAAACGGCTGGGAAGACAGCTGGAAGAAGCGTTACTGCATCGGCATAATGCTGCTCGACCTGAACGACCCGTCCAAGGTCATAGGCATGAGCAAGCGTCCGCTTATGATCCCCGAAGCTCCGTATGAATTAAACGGCGGCTTCCGCGACAACGCGCTGTTCCCCTGCGGCATGGTCAGGGACGACGAAGGAAAGATCCGCATATACTATTCCGCGGGCGACGCGGTGGTCCGCATGGCATACGCCGACGAAAACGACCTGATCGCCTTGTGCTCGGAGGCACGCAATGCTTAAAGCCCGCTATGCCGCAGGCTGCGAAAAAGAGTTTGACGAGCGCCGTATCAAATACGCGTTCCACGACATAGACGGCACGCATTCGCTGATACGCAACTGGCCGCCCGTTATGAGCGCCGTGCTCAACGACGTGATCGAGCGCGGGCTCGCCCCGGATTTCGACAGCGACGAAAACACCCGGCGGCTTATCGGACAGTGCGGTACGCGCCCTCTGGAAGAGACCGACCGTTTCTGCGTGGAAAGCGCCGGCATGAGCGCGCTCACGCAGATGGAGTGGGCCATAAGGCGCGCTGTCGAAGAAGGCAGGGTCGCCGTAGCCTGCGACAGAAACGACAATTCGCTCATCATCCGGCGCATCTGGCAGGGCGAGGAGCGTTTTGACGACATACCCGAAACGCCGGAAATGCTGGACATGCTGAGCGTTTATACGCCCCGCCTGTTCAAGCTCTACGAAAGGGTCCTGAACGGGTTTTGCCGGGACAAAAACCTGGCTGTCGCCAAACAGGCGCCCGAGCGTTTCCGCGTAAAAGGCTCGATGGAGTTCATCTCCACGCTTTACCGGGCGGGCGTTAAAAACTATTTCGTGACGGGCGCGGTCGTGCAAAAGGGCATGGGCATGTTCGAAGAGGTGGAGTGCCTCGGATACCCTATCGGCAAAGGGCAGCTGATAGAAGACATCATCGGCTCGACCTGGGACAAAAAGCTGCCCAAAGACGAGATCATGCTGGAGCTTGCCCGGGCGCTCGGCGCGCGCGGCGAAGAGATCCTCGTGACAGGCGACGGCAGAAGCGAGATCAGCGCGGGCGTGAGCATGGGCGCTTTGACGCTCAGCCGCCTGAACCCCGACGCCGCCCGCCAAAGGCAGCTCCACAGGCAGCTGGGCACCCACATGATAGTGACCGACTTTTTCGATCCTCTGATCGGGAAGGTGTTCATCTGACGGCGCAGCCGGGCGCACGGAACGGATCATCCGCGGATGAACGCGCAAGGCAAAGGCAGACATATGGAAAACAGCCCCGGTGTCTGCCTTTTCTTTATGATATGCTGCACGTTCCCGAGCCCGCGGGTTCGATCGCGAAACTCACTTAAAGCCGGGTTGTGACTTAACATGACTGCCGGCAGACTGACAGACCGGGATCTGGGGGCATGATAAAATGATCGTCGAAATAACCGATCCAAACGAAAAACAGGCCATTGCGAGATCCGTATTGGAAGATCTTACCGATTGGTTCGGAATAGAAGAGAGCCGGGAGGCATATATTTCCGGCAGTGCCGGCTGGACGTTTTTGGCAGCTCGGGAAGATGATAAGACAACGGGATTTCTGTGCTTAAAGGAAACGGGGAACGCCACCGTCGAGATCGCCGTGATGGGAGTTATGAAAGGTCACCACGGGCACGGCACAGGCCGCCGGCTCGTTGAAAAAGCGATTGAGACCGCGAGAAACGAAGGTTATGAATTCATTCAGGTCAAGACCGTAAAAATGGGAGTGTACGAGGATTACGACAGGACGAACCTGTTTTATATAAGCTGCGGATTTAAGGAACTGGAAGTGTTTCCTCTTTTGTGGGACGAACACAATCCGTGTCAGGTGTATATAATGTCTTTAACGGAAAAAACCGGGCTGCAGTAAACGGTATAATCTCGCCTGAGGAGGAAAGAACATGCAGTATGAAATTACCGCATTGCCAAAAGATAAATGGAAAGGCATCGCCATCCCCCTGGTCACCCGGAGCGACAGTTATTATGACCTTGAGCTTAGCCCGTTAACACGTGAAGGATGCTCTGTCTCCCTTGTCAGGAAACCCGCGGAAAAGGAGATCGTCCATACGCCGGAGGAATATGATTTCCCCGACTCCCTTTATCAGGATCACTGGGAAGGGGCGGAAGCATACGGCATCGTCAGTGAAACCGGCGAAATGATGGCCTGCATCGAAGTCTGTCCCGAGGAGTGGTCGAACAGGCTCATGGTGACGGAGCTCTGGGTGAGCGAAGCGCTTCGCGGGATGGGCATCGGGAAGAAACTGATGGATAAGGCAAAAGAGATCGCTCTCCATCAGAAAAGGCGCACCATCATTCTGGAAACGCAGTCATGCAATACGAATGCGATCGGCTTCTATCTGCATCAGGGTTTTGAGCTGATCGGTTTCGATACCTGCTGCTATACAAACGACGATATCGGCCGCAGGGAGGTCAGGATCAACCTGGGATACTTTTTTCACAGAGAAGGGCGCAGAAGATAGCGCAGCTCGGGCCGCGCGTAGAAACGTATGACTAAAAGCACCCCGGCTGATATGCTGCCGGCAGGACCGAAGGATCGGAGATGAGCAATATGACCGAGATCACAACGAGCGTGCAGATCGTGCTCCCGCAGCACTGCAACGGCTATAAGAAGCCCCGCCTTTTCGGCGGTCAGCTGATGGCCTGGATCGACATTATCGGAGCCGTCGCCGCCCGCAGATACACGCAGAAAGCCGTGACCACCGTCTGCGTCGACAATCTGAACTTCCTGAATCCCGCGTATTTAAACGACACGGTGGTGCTCGAAGCGAAGGTGACGTGGACGGGTCATACGTCGCTGGAGGTACGGGTCGACAGTTACGTGGAGCAGCTTGACGGGGTCAGAAAACGCGTGAATCAGGCATATCTGGTGTTCGTCGCTCTGGACGACGACGATAAACCTGCTTTGGTGCCGCCTTTCACGCCCGAAACGGATGAAGAGAAGCTCGAATACGACCGCGCGCTCAGGCGCAGAGAGATACGCATGAAAAGATAGCATGGTCACGCTGTCCATACAGATCGGCAAGGGGTAAACAGATGAGCACGAGATATTTCGGCAAGGCTAAGGAAGCGCACCCGAATCCTTTCATGGGGTTCACGAGTTTTCAGCATTTTTCTGACGAAGCCCTTTACAGCGACGTCGTGGTGCGGCCCGAAAACCACATGTGCGAGACGGAAAACCTGGAATGCTGGCCTATACCGGACGATGTGCCGCAGGACGGCCGCGCGCAGGGTTTCTATCCGGACGCGAAGATAGCGTATTTCCGCGTACTGTGGAAAGAGTTTGAGCCTGTCCGGGGGCAGTATGATTACTCTCTTATACAAAAGCTCGTGGATACCGCAAAGGAAAAAGGGCAGACGATCACCTTCCGCCTGATCGCGCACAGCACGCGCGCGAGCGATGACGTTCCCGACTGGCTGAAACAGCTTATCCCCTGCCCCGAGCGTCCCGCAGGGAAACGCGTCAAGGATTCGCCGACAGATCCCCTGTTTTTGAAGCTGTTCGGCAAAGCGATCGAAAAGCTGGCCCAGCGCTTCGATGACGAGCCTGTCTTCCACACCGTGGACATCTGCCTGCCCGGCGCGTGGGGCGAGGGCCATAAGCTCGAACTGTATTCCGATGAAGATCTGAAGGAACTGATCGACACGTTCCTGTTCTCTTTCAGGCATACGAATCTGGTCGCGCAGATCGGCTTGCCGTGGCTGGTCAATTACGCAAACAGCGTGCGTCCGGTGGGCTGGCGCGGCGACGGCTGCGGCGAACCCAACCACATGCTTAAGCGCTATCCGCAGCTCGCCTCGCAGATCGACGGCGAGATCTGGAAAACAGCGCCCGTATCGTTCGAAGCATACTGGTGGCTCTCCGAGTGGATACGGCAGGGCTGGGATATCGACGCCATCATCGAGCAGACCCTTTCGTGGCATTTGAGCGTGTTTAACGCCAAATCCGTGGAAATACCCTACGAACTCAAGGATAAAGTCGACTACTGGCTGAGCAGGATGGGGTATCACTATTCTCCCGTCAGTTTTGCCTGTCCGGATACGGCGCGCGCCGGAAGCAGGATCGACTGCGAGCTCGTGATCGAAAACACCGGCGTCGCTCCGCTGTATGAGAAGCTTCCTCTCACGCTGCGCCTTGCCGGCGCACAGGCTTTCTCGTTCGATACGGGGATAGCTCCGGTCACATTGCTGCCGGGCACGAGCACGAAGCGCTTTGCCGTATCGCTGCCGGAAGACATGCCGCGCGGCAGCTACAATGTGCTCCTTGGCATACCGGGGATCAGTTTCGCCTCCGACGCGCCCGCTTTCGGCGATTTCCGCGAAGTCGGACGCCTGCAAATCACGGATTAGGGAATGCCTGCCCCCAGGGATGCCCCGGATATAACGAGACATATTTGGCTGACGCAGTTTTCTGCCGGGCTCCACGGCATAAGGTCCCTTTGATCCTTATGCGTATTCCATTGTTCCCGCATTCATGCTATAATAAGCTCATGCCGGCGGAAGGGGGCCGCAGATATGCGCCTTATACACAGGGATTCCGGTCTGCGCGCGCTGTACAATTTGAACGACGATATGGGCAAGGGGCGCTGTACCATGCTCTTCAGCGTCGTGGCGCAGAACGTCATCGCATGGATGACGGGTTCTCTGTTTTACACCAGTTTTCTTTTGCACAACGGTATAAACCTGGTGAACATAGGCATCATCACCGCCATTCCCCTGCTGTCCAACGTCATTGCCGTCTTTTCTCCGTTCATACTCGAAAGCTTCCCCCGCAGGCGTTACCTGCTTTTTGCGGGGCGCATCACTTACTACACGCTAAATCTCCTGTGCATCACCGTCGTGCCCGAGGTGTTCCGCGAGCCCTCCGCCCGGGTCTCGGCTTTCGTCGTTATTCTGTTCACCTCAAACATAGTAAACGCCATGTGCAGCTGCGGTTATACCGTATGGCACCTCAATTTCATACCGGGCGACCTGAGGGCGGGGTATTTCGCAAGTTCCGCCCGCATCGGCAACTTTTTCGGGCTTGGTTTGGGCGTGGTGAGCGCGTTCATCGCGGACAGCTTTACCGGGTCTCCCTACGAATACACGGTAGTAGTGGCTTTTCGCTACATAGCCTACGTCCTGGGCATCACCGAAGCCATACTCCTGGTCCTGCCGAAGGAATTCCCCTATCCCCAGGCCACTAAACCGCGCTTTACGGACATAATCACCAAACCTCTCGGGCAAACCAAATTCCGCATGACTATGGTGATCATGTTTCTGCACTGCATGGGGCAGAACGTAGCCGCCGGCGCTCTGTCCGCCTACCTGCTGGAGCAGGCGCACGTCACCTTTACCTTCGTTCAGATCATAAACTTCATGTATCCCGTGTTCATGACCATATTCGCCCGCTCCTCCACGAACACCATACGGCGTCTGGGCTGGTACAGAGCTTTCGCGCTGTACTTCTTTATTCAGTTTCCCACCACCGTCGCCTATGCCTGCGTGAACGCCTCCAATGTGTGGATACTCCTGCCCGCCGTGCGCCTGATACAGCACTGGATGGGCGCCACGGCCAACGTAGCCGCCCAGAACATACCGTTCATAAACGCTCCCCGCGAAAACCAGAGCAATTACATATCCTTCAATGCCATCACTTCAAACCTGGGAGCTTTCCTGGGCGTGTCTCTCGGCACGGCGTTCATAAAGTACAACCCCCGCCTGGATTGGAACGTGTTCGGCCTGCACTTTTGCAACGTACAGGTGCTCGTGCTCATGTGGGCCGCTTTCCAGATAATCGTCCCCGCCGTCACCATGCTGCTGTTAAAAAGATACGCTCTGGAAGAAGAGCGGCAAGCCTGAAAGCTTATCCGCCCGCTGACCGGGCAGACGACCGCGCATGTACGGTTTATCACTTTGGTTTCAGTTGTTGCGAATAGTTTACAGTTCGGATAATTTCCTCTGAAGCGCGGAACAAACCGGCATACCGGGCGCATCGAATATATAAACCAAACCGAACGGAGAAACGTTTCATGAAAAAGATCCTGTGCGTTATTATATGCCTGAGCCTCATGCTCGCCGCCCTGCCCGCGTTCGCCGCCGGCGTCAGCCCCGTCATGCAGGTCACCAAATGCAATTCCTATGTTTCCCTGCGCGTAAACCCCAGTACAAGCTCCGCCCGGCTCGTCAAGGTGCATCTTGGCGAACTGGTCACAAACTGCGAAAGCGCCTCAAACGGCTTTGTGAAGTGCACGTTTGACGGGCAGACGGGCTATATACTCGAAAAATACCTGAAGACCACTTCCGAACCGGCGTATGCCCATGTGCTTCCGAACCAGCAGGTGACCAAGTGCAACTCCTGGGTATCGCTCAGAAAGTACGCCGATACCTCCGCCGCCCGCCTTGCAAAGGTGCCCCTGGGCGCCGAGGTCGTGGGCTGCGTGCTCGAAGGCAGTTTCGTCAAATGCACTTATAACGGTCAGACCGGCTACATACTTGCCAAATACCTTAAAAACGCATCCGACAGCTCGAGCTCCTCGTCCGGAAGCATCACCAGCGAAGCGCGAGTAGTCAACTGCACCACTTACGTCTCTCTGCGCCAATCCCCCGACACGAGCGCGGCGCGTCTTGACAAAGTGCCGCTGGGCGCCTACGTGATCGCCAAGGGCAGCGCGTCGAACGGCTTCATAAAAGTCGAATACAAAGGCCGGACCGGTTACATACTTGGGGCCTATCTTAAGAAGACCAACACCGGCAACGTGGCTCTGGCAGACCAGAGGGTCACAGGCTGCGAAAGCTGGGTATCGCTGAGGGCCACCCCCTCCACCAGCGCTGCCCGGCTGAACAAAGTCCCGCTGGGCGCAAAAGTCACCGACTGCATAAAGAACGGCTCGTTCGTCAGGTGCACTTATAAAGGCCAGACCGGATACATTCTGGCGAAATACCTGAAAAACGCCTGACCCCGTCCGTCAGCAGCCGATCAAAAGAACATAAAGAGGAGCCCCGGCCCGCATGAGCCTGGGCTCCTCTTTTGCTTGACAATCCGGTCGTTCATACCCTATACTTTTGGTCAGAAGCGCAAGCCGCCTTGAGCCCGCCATTAAAAAACTCTTCATATGAACGGAGGATCGATCATGTCAGATTACAGAGACGCCCGCATGAATCCGGATGAGCGCGTACGGGACCTGCTGGACAGGATGACGCTGGAGGAGATGATACTGCAGACAGACCAGTATTCCAGCAGCGATTTTACTGTCCGGGACATGATCGAAGGCGTCAGCCGGACGGTTTCGGTGGATACCGGCAAGCTGGAGCGCGAGTTGGGCGCAAACAGCGCCGGCAGCATCCAGGTGCACCAGATGACTCCTGCCCAGGTCAACGAGCTTCAGCGGTACGCCGTTGAAAAAACGCGGCTGGGCATCCCGTTCTTATTCTGCGAGGAGGCGCTTCACGGGCTGAGCCATCCCGACGCCACATCATTCCCGCAGCAGATCGGCCTGGCAGCGACCTTCGACCCCGCTCTCGGGCGCGCGATGGGGCGCGCCGTGGGGACCGAGACCCGCGCGATGGGCATCCACGAGACCTTCAGCCCGGTGATGGATCTCGTCCGCGATCCGCGTTACGGGCGCACCGAAGAGTCTTACGGCGAGGATACTTACCTGTGCTCCGAATTCGCGCGAGAGACAGTTACAGGGCTTCAGGGCAGGGATCTGTCCGACGCGGATTGCGTCGCCTCGGAACCGAAGCATTACGTCGGATATGGCGCGCCAATTGGCGGACTGAACTGTGCGCCCTGCGCCATGGGCCGGCATGAAGTATATTCGGATGCGCTCCCGGTGTTCGAAGCAGCGGTCGCCCAGGCGGGCGCGGCGAACGTGATGTGTTCCTACAATGCCATCGACGGCATGCCCGTCGCGGCCGATCACGAGCTTCTGACCGACATACTCAGGGATCGGTGGGGCATGCGCGGTTTCGTCCGTTCGGATATGACGGCCGTTGAGCGCCTGTACGACAACCACTTCATGGCCGCGACCCGGAAAGAAGCCATGGCGATGGGGCTTGAAGCGGGCGTCGATCTGCAGCTGTTCGACTTCCCGCACAGGGAATGGCAGGAAGGGCTTAAGGAACAGGTGCTTTCAGGACGGCTGGACAGGGAAGTGATCCGTCGCGCGTGCGGACGTGTCCTGAAAATGAAATTCCTGCTCGGACTGTTCGACCACCCTTATGTGGACGAGAGCCGCGCCGGGCGTTTTGTGCATTCGCCCGAACATGTCGATCTCGCGCTCAGGATCGCCCGCGAAAGCGTCACCCTGCTTAAGAACAGGGGCGGTCTGCTTCCGCTCGGCAAAAACATCGGCACCGTCGCCGTGCTGGGACCGTGCGCCGGGCACGCGGTGCTGGGCGACTATACCCCCCCGGGAAAAAGCGGGATATCCGTACTGGAAGGCGTCCGAAAGACGGTCTCTCCTTCCACAAACGTGCTGTACGACCCGGGCTGCAAGATACTCGGCGATGCCGCGCGCCCGTTCCCTTATGGTACGCTCACCGATGAAGAGGGCAAACCGGGGCTGACCGGGCGCTACTACGCCGGGCGGGACTTTGCCGGGAGCCCGGTAATGACGAAAAACGATCCCTCCATCGATTTCAACTGGCTGATGAACGGTTCGCCTATCCCGGAAGAACAGTTCTGCGTCCGCTGGACAGGTCAGCTTACGCCCAGGGAGACTTTTGACGGAATGATCGGGTTCCGCGGGCAGGACAGCGTGCGCCTGTACGTGGACGGCGAGCTTATCGTGGACGCGTGGGGAGAAAACGACTGCGCTGAGCGGCTCAGGGAGTTCCGCTTCGAGGCGGGAAAGCGCCATTCTCTCGTCCTTGAATACATGAACGATCATAAGGGCGCGCGGGTCATTTTCGGATACGACACCGTCAAAGAAGACTTCTCGCGGGCGGTGGAACTCGCCCGCAGGGCGGACGTCGCCATCGTGTGCATGGGCGACGATCACGACACCTGCGGAGAGAACCTGGACCGCGTCCGGCTCGATCTTCCCGGAAACCAGCCTGAATTCGTGAAGGCGGTGGCGGGCACGGGCACTCCCGTCGTGCTGGTCATGCAGACCGGACGTCCCGTTACGGCGGTATGGGAACAGGAACACATCCCCGCCATACTGGAAGCGTGGTTCCCAGGCGAGCAGGGCGGTATCGCCGTGGCCGAGACGCTGTTCGGCGACAACGAGCCGTCCGGCAGGCTGCCCATATCCTTCCCGCGCTTTGTCGGGCAGATACCCTGCCACTACTGCCGTTTCCCCGGCGGCGCCACACGCTATGTGGAAACGGACTGGCTGCCTCTGTGGCCGTTCGGGTACGGTCTCAGCTATACGCAGTTCAGTTTCGGCGACCTGAAGCTGGCTGACGATGAGATCAGCTCCGGGGAGACGCTTGGCGTGTCGTTTACCGTGACCAACACCGGAAGCCGCGCGGGCGTCGCCGTTCCCCAGCTGTACCTCAGGGATATGGTCAGTTCCGTCGTAAAGCCGAAGATCAAACTGGCGGCGTTCGCGCGGGTGGCGCTGGGACCCGGCGAAACGAAGCGCGTTACGCTTAGTATTCAGCCGCGCGAGATGCGCACGCTGGGGCGCGACTTTGTCTGGCGGATCGAACCTGGCGAATTCCGCGTGTCCCTGGCATACGATTCCGAACATATCGCCGAAACGCGGAGCTTCACGGTGAAGTGACCCGCGCCGCGGACGTCCGAGCCGCATACGCCAAGGCGTGCGGACGGCTGACCGCAGAACTGATGGTTGGAATAAAACAAGTACAGAAAAAGCCCGGCAGTTCGTTTGCCGGGCTTTTGTTCATGACCGTCGGAACGATCGGGACCCCCTTATTTATGCGCTCCCTTCCGCCGGACCGCATGGCATCCTCTCAGCTTTCCTTATCCGCGTTCTTGCGAAACCGCAAAGTCACTGCTCACTGTCTTTCGCGCCTTCGTCTATCCGTTCCAGCCGCAGCAGCCACTTTACGATATGGCCTTTTTTAAGGAAACTGAGCAGCGTCCCATCAACGAACCGGTCGGCGCGGATCGCTCCCAGGATCAGCGCCATTACCGTCCTGCCGTCCATATCCGTCACGTCGGCTTTGCTCATGGCGGCATAGTTCCATTTAAGACCCGCTTCTTCAAGGATCTCGCTGTATGACCTGAGTTCCATAGCCGGATGCGTATCGATAAACCGGTACACGGCCTCCATAAAATCCGTGACCGCCTTGCCGTAGTCGATAAAAGGAAAGCGGATCGGGTGTTCCGGTGAACCGTCGTTTTGGGTATCGACGACCCACTCCCCGAATCCTCCCTCCTTCAGCTTCGGTATAAACGCCGTGAGTGCTTCGAACATATGCGACAGGTCTCCTTCGTGATATTGCGCCTGACCGACCCAAACAGGATACCATCTTTTCCAATCGAATGCAAGCATCTCTTCGGCTCCGGGTCATCGGCGCATCATACCCGGCGACCCACCGGGCGGAGCCGCGTGTTTGGGTATGCAGTCCTGCGGCTTAACACAACTTTTTTCGTGCGGGGACTTGACGGGTCCTAATATGTATGATAAAATATATTTGTATCAAACAGATTGAAGGAATGGACCATGGATTACGATTATCGCGAAGCGATGAAACTTGCCAATCAGCTGTGCTTTCCTCTCTACGCCGCCGCCCGGAACATGACAAACCTGTACACGCCGTGGCTGAAGCCCCTGGGGCTGACCTACACGCAGTACATCGTGTTTCTGGTGCTGTGGGAAAAAGACGGGATATCGGTAAGCGAGATAGGCGAAAAGCTGATGCTCGACAACGGCACGCTGTCTCCGCTGCTTAAAAAGATGGAGCAGGCGGGTCTCGTGGAAAGGCGCCGGTGCCGCAGGGACGACCGCATCGTCGAGATCACGCTGACGGAAGCGGGAAAAGCGCTGCAGGAAAAAGCAAAGGACATCCCCCTGCGCGTGGCAAGCTGCGTCGATCTGCCTAAGGAAAAGGCGCAGACGCTGTACGCTTTGTTATATGAACTGCTGGAAAACCAAAAGCACAACGACAACATGAAAACGGAAGGAGCAGCAAAATGAAAACAGTTTACGACTTCACGGTCAAAGATCGTCAGGGCAGCGACGTCAGTCTTTCGGAGTATAGGGGCAAGGTGCTCCTCATCGTCAACACGGCCACGGGCTGCGGTTTTACCCCGCATTACGAGCCTCTCGAAGCCATGTACAAGGAATTGAAGGACCAGGGATTTGAGATCCTCGACTTCCCCTGCAACCAGTTCGCGGGTCAGGCTCCGGGCAGCGATGATGAGATCCATCAGTTCTGCACGCTGAAATTCGGCACCGAGTTCCCCCAGTTCGCAAAGATCGACGTCAACGGCGAGACCGCAGATCCCCTGTTCGCTTATCTCGCCTCCGAAAAGCCGTTCACGGGCTTCGGAAAGGGGCTTAAGAACGCGGCGCTCAACCAGTTTGCCAAGCTGAACAACAAGAAATACGGCGAAAAGACCCATATCGGCTGGAACTTCACCAAATTCCTGGTCGACCGCGAAGGCAAGGTCATCGCCCGTTTCGAGCCCACCGCGGATATGGCTGAAGTCAAAGCCGCCGTGGCCGCCGCGCTGTAAGCGGTCGGTTCACGGTCTGACCCAGGAGACTTCCGAATGCATACGATCTCACCTGCAAGAAAAGCGATCAGCCTTGCGCTTAAACTGACTGTGATCCTGTGCGCCGTCACGGGCACGGTCATGAGCGCATTGGCAGGCAGAAACGCTTTTATGGGCGGCGGCAGGGTGTTCATGTATTTTCCGATCCAGTCCAACATCGCCGCGGCGCTGATCAGCCTGGTGGGCTGCTATCTCCTGATGCGCAAAAAGCCGGTAAAGCAGTGGTGGTACACCGTAAAGCTGGCGGGGACCGTATCCATAACCTTAACCGGCGCGGTGTTCGACGTGCTGCTCGCGCCCCTGCTCGGCAAGGCAGCCTAGAGCGTTCCGAACACGCTGACGCATTTTGTGGTCCCCGCGGCCGCCGTAGCGGATTTCTTCGTTGCGGTGTCGGGCGCCGGGCTCGGGAAAAGAAGCGTTCCATACGTGATCATCCCTCCGCTTCTGTACGCCGTATACGCCGGGATCTGCTACGTGAAGGGCTGGGAGTTCGCAAAAGGGCAGACGTATCCGTACTTCTTCCTGAATTGGGGCAGCCCCGCCGGAGCCTTCGGTTTTACGGACGGATTCCCCTATATGTGCTGTGTCTGGTGGATCCTCGTCCTGCTGCTGTTCCTGATCATAGTCGGTCTTGCCTATGTGACCGTTGCCAATATGATCGGAAGGCGCCTGAGGAAGGACGCGTGAGGGCGCGCCTTTGTTTGCTCAAAAGGACACGTATCTGTCGAAAGGCGGGACACGGTCATTTAACTTACGATCGTCAGGGCGAAAGCGTGCCGTATGAAAAGCGCAGGCAGGCCGCTGCCCTGCTGAAGAATAAAAGGGAGGCTATACAATGATCTACGATTACACCGTCACTACCGGCAAAGGCGAACAGCTCAGCCTTTCGGATTACAAAGGCAAGGTCATCATGGTAGTCAACACGGCTACCGGCTGCGGCTTCACTCCCCAGTACGCGCCCATCGAGCAGATGTACAGGGATTATCACGACAAGGGTCTTGAGATACTGGACATCCCCTGCAATCAGTTCGGCGGTCAGGCGCCCGGCACGGACGACGAGATCCATGAATTCTGCACCGTGCATTTCAACACCACCTTCCCGCAGATGAAAAAGGCAGACGTGAACGGCGAAAACGCGCTGCCGCTGTACACCTATCTCAAATCCAAAAAGGGCTTTGAGGGTTTCGGCCCGCACCCGTATAAGGAACTGCTGGAAAAGATGTTCGCCCAGGCGGATCCGGATTGGGACAAAAAGCCCGATATCAAGTGGAACTTCACGAAGTTCGTTATCGACCGGGAAGGCAACGTAGCCGCCCGTTTCGAGCCCACCGCCGACATGGCGGAAGTGGAAGCGAGCGTAAAGGCGCTGCTCTGACAAACGGCACATCCGGAGATACAGGCCATGAAATACGGAGAATCGACATTTGATATCCTCTATCTGCTGTTTGCCGTCATAAGCGGCTGCGTCATCCTGCGCAGGGCAAAAGACAAAACAGGAAAATACATGGGGATCGCCGCGCTGGTCCTGGGCTGCGGGGACGCGTTCCATCTCGTTCCCCGTGTGCTCAACTATTTTGTCGGTGCGGATCTCACCGCCGCCCTGGGTATCGGAAAGCTGGTCACGTCCGTCACCATGACGGTGTTCTATCTGCTGCTGTACCTGGTCTGGCTGGGCCGTTACGGGGTGCAAGAGAACAAACGCCTGACGACAGCGCTGTGGGCGCTGGCCGCCGTGCGCGTCGCCCTGTGTCTTTTCCCCCAGAACGGCTGGCTGGAAAACAGCAATGATCTCACCTGGGGCATCCTGCACAACATCCCCTTCGTGATCCTCGGCGCGGCGGTCTGCCGGCTGTACTTCATAAAGAAAAACGGGGACCGGGCGTTTGGGCTTATGTGGCTGTACATCCTGCTGTCGTTCCTGTTCTACATCCCGGTCGTCGTGGGTACCGGCGCGGTGCCCATGCTGGGAATGCTGATGCTTCCCAAAACAATCTGCTATGTTTTAATGATCGCGGCGTTTCTGCGTGCGGTATCAAAAGAATAAACGGAGGATCGAAAAATGGAGATCAAGGCAGTCAAATTCAGGAAAGACGGTTTCTATTCCCAGCCCTTTGCCTTTGGCGGCGAAGAAGGCATGGACAAATTCGACATCAACGTCCGCTATCGCGGCAGCCTGCAGAATTACCTGATCGATACCGGCGACGATGTGATCCTGGTAGATACCGGACTTCCTGCCGGCACGTCCGAAGAAGTGCCGGATGAGAACAGCCTCGCCTTCACCGGGCATGACATCTGCAGCTATATGGAAGCCCTGGCTAAACTTGGCTACAGGCCCGAGCAGGTGACGAAGATCCTTTTGACCCACAAGCACGCCGATCATTCCGGCGAATTGCGTTCCTTCCCCGGCGCGAAGATCTATGTGAACGCCGACGAGACGGAAGCCGCCGAGCTGCAGGGCATAAGTAACCTTGTGCCCGTTAGGTTCACGGACGGCGCGTATCACAATTTCCCGGCCTGCCAGAAGATCGCCGACGGCGTATATTTCATCAAGGCGAAGGGCCACACCAACGGAAACAGCATCGTGATCGCGGAAAAGGACGGGCTGTTCTACATGTTCCACGGCGACATAACCTATGTTGACGAAGCGCTGTATGAAAACAAGCTCTCCGTGGTGTTCGACGACCTGCCCGCCGCCCGGGAGACGCTGGACCGGGTGCGCGAATTCATCCGCCTCAACCCCACCGTGTACTGCGGCACCCATACGCCCCAGGGCTATGAAAACCTGAAAGAAAAGCGCGTGATGGACCTGGACGATCCCGTGCCTACCGTATTGGCTGAACCGGATTTCACGCAGCAGAAAGCCAGCGGCAAATACGTCTGCTCCGTGTGCGGCTATGTGTACGATCCCGACGAACACGACGGCGTGGCCTTCGAAGACCTTCCCGAAGACTGGCGCTGCCCCCGCTGCAGGCAGCCGAAAGAGAAGTTCAACCGCGCCTGAACTGCAATTAAACTATGAACGAAACGCCGAGCGCCGGGTCTGAGCGCTTATGCAGGAATGATCGGGTGCAATTCTTTTGCCTAAAGAAGTGGCTCGCCTTTTGCAAGCCTTTTCAGGATATCGACAAGCTCCCTTGGCGTTTTTCCGATATCCTTCGTAAGCCAGATCTGCACAAAACCATAGATAGCGGAAGCGACCGCCGCAGCCAAGAGAAGATACTCGTCCTTCCGGTCCAAAGCGCTCATGGAGGAAGCTTTCTGTACTGCTTTCTCGTTGATGATCTCCAGACAGACTCCGGACAGATAGTGTTCGGCATGCTCTGAAAACAGTATCTTTATTTCTGCTCTCCGTTCTGAAATATAGGTCAGGCATTTCTCCAGTGCTGTTTCGTCGCCTTTACCTGCCTTTTCCTGATTGTTTTCATATATATCGGCAAGATGCCCGGCGTACTCATACGCAAGCTCCCGCAGTATCATGGCAGGCGATTCATAATGGTTATAAAACGTAGCTCTGTTTACGCCGGCTTCATTGCACAGGTCGCTGACTGTGATTTTGGAGAGCGTTTTTGCTTTCAGGCACCGAATCATTCCTTCCCGCATTATCCCCAACAAAATATTATCCCCAACTTTAATTGAATGTTCTCCGAATATACAATTCGAGAACAAAAAGTTGGGGATAATATTATTTTATCGCCGTACAGACGAAAGGGGGATTTACATTGGACGTTAAATACGAAGAAGGCATCCGTTGCCTAAAGAAATGCTGGAAGGAACATGGTCACATCATCACTGCGGATGAAAAAGCGGCTATGAAATCTTTTCGTGGGGTTTTTCTTTCTGGAAAATCCGAACCGTATTCTCATGAACTGGCATTGAAATGGCTCTCAGATAACCAGCTTGCCTGGGGTGATGAGAAGTATCAGAGGCATCGT
>JAEEGL011731392.1_pt1 | contig 29031 bp, 26 predicted proteins | sample 9134231 | NCBI WGS metagenome assembly JAEEGL01 (sample SAMN16246548, study PRJNA631951) | gut metagenome | biome: gut microbiome; feature: rumen; material: fiber-attached | host: Bos | place: Iran: Karaj | collected 2018-10 | reverse complement strand
TCCCGCAGATGCCCGCGAAGGCATACCACCGTCTCCGACGATTTCATGTGTCGATGAATCGGCAGCGGACTTCCAGGCTCGATGGCATTGAGCATCCGCTGCGAGCCATCCGCAGCCGAATTCCTCAGATCCATGTTCATCCGAAGCCGCGGCGATTCTTTAGCTTGGGCGGTTAACTTGTCTAATATAACTTGAGTGATTATCATTGTGCTTTCTCATATATTCTTCTCCAGTTGTGCCCCAAAATGAACTTACAAATTGCGGGATATTGTTAAAATGTTGAGGGCTTCAACAAGTGATTTATAACGCCACTCCAGAATGTGCTCCACCGGCTTTCTCGATAACACAGTGTCTGCTTCCATGCATTGGCTTGCCATCTTTTATATTTAAACAACGTACGGGCAATCAATCCTCGCGGCTCCTCTCCCTTAAATTCTGGAGATAGTGTATCGTTTAATATCCGCTCCTTTAATTCTGGTGAGAATTGCACTATTGGGAATGACTTCACTTCAAAACCGAGGTCTTCAACACAAATAGCATTGATGCAATTAAAGAACTCTTTCATGTGGTATGTATCGAGAATACCGTTCAACCACTTCCAATCAATTTCGCGGGAATGAGCCCTAACGAAGAAGCCCCAGTCTAATAGTTGCCTCATATTCAATTCTGTTGATGTAAAGTGAGTCACCATGTGACGAATCAAGAATAGGGCATGAAGGTTTGGTGATGGGAGATACACCTTTTCTCCATATAAATCAATGGTATATGAGTCGTCCTTTCCTAAGTCCTTGAAGATTGGTTCCAACTCCCTATTGGATTTCCGCGCATAGACGTTATCAAAGTCATAGTGATTCTCCACCATGAAATCACGCCAATAAAAGATTGTATGGTGATGATGAGAATTATCAATCACAACACCCTTTTCTTTCACCAATAATGCATCGGCTTCCTTATATCGTCCAAACTGCCATATATCAATATCACCACACGGTCGATGTTCAGGTTTCGGCCAATCAAGGCTACAAGTATAACCCTTGAGCACCATCATCTTTAAGTCATGGGCATTATAGAAAGCAGCCAATTCTGCTAGAGCGCGGCGGTATAGCACATATCGATACTCAAATCCTTGTAATACTTCGCCAATCCATCGAAGCAAGATTGGTTTTGGCGGTTTTTGAGCATCTTGTACCTTTTCCAACCCGTCTACCACAACCGCCAAAAGCCCCTGCTTATTTGCAATGGTTTGCAATCCTTCCCAGTCGATGGAATGAGGAAATGTGATGCGCTTTGGATCCCCATTCCCTATACCAATACGTGTGAGCTGAAGGAGTATTGTGAGGTTAGACGATGATAGCATTCTTGATTGTTTCTACAATATATCTCACCTGTTCTTCAGAGACACAAGGTCCTGAAGGTACACACAAGCCCACTTTGAAGAAATGCTCAGCAACTCCATTCACGTAAGCAGGAGCATTTTTGTATACCGGCTGTTTATGCATAGGTTTCCATAGAGGACGAGCCTCCACATCAGCGGCATCCAATACCATACGCATGGCTTCAACATTATCGTTGGGTTCGCAATCAGTATGGGCGTTATCTGTAGCATGAACCACACCCGCAGCCCCACCAATGGCTCCATGGACAACAGTCTTATAAGCATTCTCCTGCCCTTTCACTTTCAAGGCAGGGTCAATGGTCAAAGTAACGAGCCAGAAGTTGCTGTCATAACGCTCATCAGGATTGTCGTGTACTTCAATGCCATTTACATCTTTCAGTAACTCCTTATACAGGTTCTTCAACTTCTTATGGTGAGCGATATGTTCATCCACCACAGTCATCTGACCTCGACCAATTCCGGCACAAACATTTGAGAGACGATAGTTATAACCGATAGCTTCGTGCTGATAGTAAGGATAAGCCTCGCGTGCCTGGGTGGAATACCACATAATCTTGTTCTTGTCCTCAACAGTCTCGCAAATCAGAGCACCACCACCCGAGGTTGTAATCATCTTATTGCCATTGAACGACAACACGCCGAATTTGCCGAATGTACCCAGCACACGACCTTCCCAACGGCTACCGAATCCTTCAGCCGCATCCTCAACCACAGGAATGCCATACTTCTCGGCAATTGCCATAATCTTATCAACCTGGTAAGGCATTCCATATAGAGCCACTGGTACAATGGCTTTCGGTTTCTTGCCTGTCTTGGCAATCCTGTCCCCAATCGCCTCCTCCAACAATACAGGATCCATATTCCATGATTCCTTTTCTGAATCCACGAATACAGGAGTTGCACCCAAATAAGTAATCGGGTGTGATGATGCACAGAACGTAAAACTCTGAACAATTACCTCGTCACCAGGACCAACACCACATGCCAATAGAGCCAGGTGAACTGCAGCAGTACCAGCGCTAAGTGCTACTACTTCTCTGCCCTCTCCTGCGAATCTTTTCAAATCTTCTTCAAAGGCATTAACGTTGGGGCCAAGGGGAACAACCCAATTTGTATCGAATGCTTCTTTAATATACTTCTGTTCAAGACCAGCTTCGCTCATGTGAGCCAAGCATAGGTAAATTCTTTTTGCCATTTCTATTAATTCTTTATTTGTTTCATTATCAATTCATAAGCATTTTCAACCAAGTAATTCTCCTTCAAATATTCATACCCTTTCTCACCCATCTTCTTATAGTCAGAACTTAGAATACGATCTATACATTCACCAAAACTAGCACTATCCTTGCTTTCACACCAAAAGCCAAAACCATTATCTACGACAACATCTTTAATGTCGGTATTCACGTCCGTCGCACAAATGACTGGCATTTTGTATTCCAAGTAAGGTAGCAGTCTGCTTGGGAAATTAGGTATAGTAAACCTATGGTCAAGAAATATCAAACCAATATCACATGACGACACAACCCTATAGTAATCTTCCTTTGGGAGGAAATCTATCTTAGTAATATTGGCCGGCCTTTCCTGTGTCAAATAATCATTCACTTTATGAGCTTCAGTTCCGCTACCCACAATCAAGAAATGGCAATCGGTTCTAATAGATACTGTTTTTAAACAGTCTATCAGATAATCTATCCCCTGTGGTTTGCCCAGATTGCCACCGTATAAGAATACTGGTTTATACGTTGGCAATCCATACTTTTGACGCACAGCTGTTTTGTCAACCTCTGGATGTGGTCTCAGCGCAATGGAATTAGGACAAACACCGACTCTTTCGGGATTAACTTCTGGATTGTGCTCCAATACATATCGCACGTTCGCAGGCGACATACAACCGATATAATCAGACACTTCATAGAGTTTCTTTTCTTTTCCCCGAAAATAGTGATAAAACAAACCCTTCAGTCCATCTTTACTCATCATGCCAATATCCACGGCATTCTGAGGAAATATATCTTTCAGTTGTAGATAAGTCCTAGCCTTATAACGTTTTTTCGCATAGCTGACAACGTTCGCCAGTGTGATTGGTGGCGTAGAATATGTTACCAAATCAAATCTTACGTTCCCCAAATACTTCTTGATAGCTTGCTTATACTGCCTGCCTATCAACAATGTTCCTAATCCCTTCTCTATGATATTAGTTTTCTCGATATTCAGCGTCTTTACAGCAAGAAAATGAGCACCGTCAGCATCGTAATACTCAGTTACCTTACCCATCCGTCGTTCATAAGGAGTGACAATATATACTTGATGACCATGCTGAATAAAGCACTCCATCAAATCCGAGTAGATATCACTCGACTTCAAATCATATATTTTACCTAATGTCAAGAATAATATATTCATAAGAACAATGCACAATTATCGTATTTCTTTACTGCAACAGGCAGTATCAGCACCTTACCATCAATATCGCACTTGGGAAACAGAACATTCCCAAATTGGAAAGCCGTATATGGCCATTTGTCTTTCTCAAACTCTGCAACCACTTTAAACCCCTCATCGAGATCCCCTGCAACTATTCTAACAGATCTATCTTTAATTCCTTTCCCCAGTTTATAAGTAGTCCAATACCGCCATAATGGCAAACTGGCATCAGGTTCAACGTCTGCTGCAAAATAAAACTTACCATCTTTTTCCGCACCAAAAACACAAGCCCCAGAAAGGTCAAATAACGGAAAGATTGTTCTTGTTTCGACATTTAAGAAATACAAGGAATTGGATTCTAATGGCGAATCTGTTGCATATATCAAACCTCCTTTGAATGGGAATGCAATACAACTACGGTACTTCTGGGAACCGATAACGATGGGGGTTACTTCGGCAAAATCATTCCGTGCTTCCCATATTCCCGATTCAGAATCTTCATCGCCCGTTAAAATATAGACGCAACCTCTATTCTTGTCAGGTATTATGTTGTGAATGTGCAGAATATTTCCATTGAACGTATAGACCTTACTCCATTCTCCTTCGGTTGATCTTCGGAAAATTGAAATAGGATTCCTATTGATATTGATTGGATATTCGCCATACAGAATCCCGTCCGGGAACCCTTCAACCCCTTCAATCTTTGTAAAATAGAGGGGATTATTCATCATTGGGCAATATCGGTGCTCTTCTTTCAATTCTTGAGTTTCAATATTCAAGCAGAACACCCTACCTGCATATGAAACCAGAAAATGGCTTTCATCTATCTTCTCTACACATTTCGGAGTTAATCTTAGGAACCGTTCTGCAGGACGTGAGTGAGAACATAGCTTTTTCCAAGTGCTTAAGGGAAGCTCCACCTCAAAAGCCTTTTTCCCACTAACATCGTATAGTAACTTCCCATTTTTATAGGACAACATACTTCTGCTGTCCATATAAAGAACGGTTCTTTTAATTACTTTCTCCATAATCTGTAAAGAAGAGATTTCACCATAGACATATCATCAGACATCAGCTCTGTTGAAAGTCTTGCCAACTTTCCATCCTGTGAAATCAAATAGTTATGCTCTTCGTCAACAATCCTGCCCCACAACTTCTCATAAATTCTTGACGGCTCTCCAAACTTTTCTAATGGCACATCCGTTTTTAAGAAATAATGACAAATATCCAAAGCAAGTCTCAACCTAAGTCCCGCATTGTCTTCCTTCGACCATCTTATCAATTCATCCCAATCAATGTTTCTCGTTCTGATAACCCTATCCATATCACAACATAAAGCCATACCAGGAGAAGCGGAATAATGGTGTTCACACGCAAAATGAAGAGCATTGAAATACACCATAGCAGTTGGAGGTAAGAGTTTTATATTCGTATCCTTATATGTTTCGAGTTCGTTCCTTCGTAATGCGGATAATCTATCAGAGTACTTCTTTTGTCTCAGCATATAACTGCGGGCAATGGGCTTCCAGAAAATATTTAACCAAAAACCCTTCCCTTTGAGTGCATTAGGATTATAGAAAGGAGTGACTAATAGCTCTGCAGGCTTTATATGGCCAGTTCTGTCCTTTTCAAAAAAACCATTCTCATGAATAGCATCAATTGCCAATTGTGCTTCGCTGTCATCAACAGTGAAATCAACGTCTCCTGATGCAAAATTACCAATGGTTAATCTACTTGAAAGTACTGCCCCATAATTCTCATAGACGTTCAAGGTCTTTCCGCCCTTTTCTCGGAAAGTTTTAAATACTGCCTGTAAAATGTCCAATATGGCAGTATTCCTCTTAACATATTCGTCATGAACGCCTTTCCAATAATCTGTATCACAACCACATAGCACCAACACCTCAGATGCAAACGGCCTGCTCTGTTTCTCTTTCTTTAATGCCATATCCACAGCATCTTTCCCCATATCATCATATACCATCTTAACCAAAGACTTGTCATCCTCGGTCAATGTTTCCGGCATCCTAATCAAATAAGGAAGTATTCTTCTAATATCGTTCATTGTTCTACAGTATTAATCTGATGCCCCGAAAGAATTATCTTATCCCTGGCTATTTTAAGAATTCTATCAACAGATGATTGTGCCTGCTGTTTATCAGCATAGGGCAATTGAGTATTTACACCTATTCCTGGTATATATGCATCACCAGTAAAAACAAGATTACCCAATACCATTGTCAAACATCCAGGATTATGGCCTGGGGTCTCATAGAAACAAATTGCTGGTTCTTCTTCAAAGATTTGAAGAGAACCCCCTTCATGTTCTACCACCACATTATCCTTTTGATAGACAAATGGGGCATCATGATATCTGGACATATTCAGCTTAGATGAAGCTAAAGCATTTTTCGTAAATTCTGTAGCGTATACTTTGCATTGGGGATAACAATCACTCAAGTCAAGTAAACCGTAAATGTGGTCAAAATGCCCGTGTGTAATAAAAACACCTTCAACAGTCAAATGATTCATTTGGAGAAAATCAAGAACGGGTGAAATATCACCTACATCCACCATCCATGCACTAGATACCCCTTCCTTGTACAAAATATAAGTCTTTGATGTAAAAACGCTATTGACAAATTCTTCTACGTGAATCATCCTTGCTCTATTATTCAACCGTCAGGATTGTTGCGCCCCAACTCAAGCCAACGCCAAATCCAGCTAAGAGGATATTCCCTTTCAATTGTCCATTATCTTTTGCGTCACAGAGTGCAATAGGTATAGTCGATGACACTGTATTGCCAATATTTGCCAGATTTACAAAGAACTTATCCTCGTCAATTTTGAGTTTTTTTCGGAGATGCTCCAACATATATTTGTTTGCTTGATGGAAAACAAACAAATTTATATCATCTTTCTGAAGAGAATTCTTAGACAGTACCTCCTTCAGCATCTTAGGAACTTTGACCAGCGTAAACATAAATATTTCCTGCCCATCCATGAATAGGTGGTCTGAGCTGATAGGATTGCCGCTTTCATCAAAAGTCAAATCATTTAGCTTATCAGGGTTTTTAGCACCACTTGTCCTAACAATTAGATCTTTTGCGCCAGAGCCATCTGTACCCAGGCAGAATCCCCCAATTCGTGCAAAACCATCGGTAGAAACTACGGTAGCAGAAGCACCATCCCCAAAGATGGTTCTATTACCTTTATCTTTCGGATGAATATACTTATTGTAAGTTTCACCCGTCAGCAACAGAACATTGCTTGATACCCCAGCAGCTATTAACCCTTTTGCAACGGCAAGGCCATACTCATAGCCAGAGCATCCGAGGTTAAAGTCAAAAGCGCCACATTTAGTGGGGAGCCCTAACCTATCCTGGATAATACAGGCAGAGGAAGGCAGCTTATAATCAGGACTTTGAGTGCAAAACAGAACAAAATCAATGTCATCTTTATTGACTTTGTTTTGGGCGAACAATCTTTCTGCCGCTAATATAGCCAGATCTGTGGCTGTCTCTTCAACGGCTACCCGACGCTCAAGCACGCCCACCTTTTCTGCAATCTTCTCAACGCTCCATTCAGGGAATTCTTTGACTAATTCCTCGTTAGTAACAATGTTAGAAGGCAGGTAATACGCTATATCTTTTATAAATGATTCTCTCATGCTACACAAAAACCGCCATCAATGATTAAATTAGTACCAGTCACCCAAGAAGATGCATCCGATAACAGATAGATAATTGCCCAGGCAATCTCTTCAGGTTTACCATAACGCTTCAGTGGATATGTCAAGCGGTCTTTTTCCAACTGTTCTTCACTAACGGTGCCAAATTGCATAATCTCTGTTTCTACCATTCCCGGACATACGGCATTAAGGCGTATCCCCTTGGGAGCCAATTCTTTTGCTGCTCCTTGCACAAATGCTGTCAAAGCACCTTTAGAACTTGCATACATAGTATTTCCCAAGGTCACTTTTCCAAGCCCTGCTACAGAATTCGTAAACACGAAGGATGCTCCTTTTGTCGCCTTTTTTTTCTTTAGCATTAACTTGGTTATCATGATAGGTGCAACAGTATTCGTCTGCAGGATATCTTTAAGTAAGTCTTCTTGCACAAATGGAATTGGCGCCAAACGGGTGAATCCAGCATTGTTCACAACGCCATCCACTACCGGAAGTCCGACTACCATCTTTTCTACTGCACTCATATCATTTAGATCGCAGCATACATACTGATGACCTTCACCCTCTAACAACGAAAGGGTGGCTTTCAGCTTTTCTTCGTTTCTGGCAACAATAATGACTTTTGCACCCAGCCTCGAGCACTCTATAGCAGTTGCTTTACCTATACCAGATGAACCGCCTGTAATAAGTATCGTTTTGCCTTCTAAAGAGAATGGATTATACTCTGTCATATTTCCGTGATATTTGGTACAACAATAGAATCCGTCACAAAATTTAATGCGCCCCATGACAATCCAACACCAAAACCGCAAGCGATATGTTGAACTTTGCCCGCCTTTAGCTGCTCAGAGCATCTTGTTACCAATGTCAAGGGGATAGAAGCACAACTGGTGTTACCATATTCTTGAATACTATATGGCACTTTTGATGCGTCTATCTTCAGCTTGTTCCGAATCTTTTCGTTCATGAAGAGATTAGCCTGATGGAAAGTAAACAGGTCAATTGTGCTTAAGTCAATAGAATATTGCTCTGCAAGTGATTTAATAACTTTAGGAGCTTTGGATATTCCAAACATAAAGACATCTTCGCCATCCATTTCCACATTCAGATCACATCGTGTTTTCCCTTCTCCATGTTCTTTCAACACTAACGATTCGTTCGAGACTGGCACACGATAACCACCTGCATTAATGATAATAGCCTTATAACCGCCACCATCTGTTTGTAGGGCAAACCTTATGGGTACAGCACCTTGTGAATACTCTAATGCCGTTGCAGTACCTGCATCACCGAATAGTGGGAAAGTGCTTTTATCATCCTTTGAGCAAAACTTTGTCGGGGTATCACCTGCAAGTAGCAAACCCTTTTTTATTGTTCCGTTCTGCATTAAAGAACTAATCACCGACATTGCATAAACCCAACCAGAGCACCCAAGGGAGATATCCAATGTATAACAATTGGACGATAGCCCTAACCGTTCTTGCAACAGGCACGAGGTGGCCGGGACATTATAGAAATCAGGTGTTTGGCTAACAAACACCAAAGCTTCTATTTCCTTCTTGTCCCATGCCAATTCTGCTATAAGTTGTTCAGCAGCTTTCAGACACAAATCAGATGAACAAATGTCTTCTGGGCTGTTTCTATGTTTTGCAATACCGGTTGCTGAGACAAAACTTTCAAATCCTGGCCACTTTTTAGGGTAGTCTAGTGCATTGTCCACAACGTTTTTAGGAACGCATGCAGATAATCCTTTAATTGAAACGTTATTAACTTCTAAAAATGCCATGTTAGTCTAATTTGGACTGTACTAAATCGAATAGCTGTTGAATCGTGGTGGTTTTCTTCATCTCTTCGCCTTTCAACTGTACGTCATATTCCTCATCAATCATAGCAAGGACAGACAGAGCGACAAGCGAAGACCAACCTTCAAATTCACGGAAATTCGTTTCAGGAGTGAACTGATCTGCACTAGCGTCCTCAAACTGGTCTGCAAAATTCTCAATAAAAGCATTAATTTCCATAACTTTAATTTTTTATAATGTTAATACTAAAATAATTGTTCTATAACTTAACTTTTGTGGCAGGGTTACCCATATAAAGGTTCCCATCTTTAGTGTTGCGAATCACAACACTATTAGCGCCCACACGGATGTGATTGCCAACTTTTATATATTGCAGCAAAACAGACTGTACTCCAAAGAAATTACAATCACCTATACTAATTCCTCCTGAGATATTAACCGAAGACATTATCACATTGCAATTGCCCATACTGGTATCATGCCCGACCAATACAGCACAATTAAACAAATTGAAATCCCCTAGCGATACATTGGTACTAAAAAGACACCTCGAAGTGATGATATTACCCTTGCCCATTGTGGTATTGTTTTTATCAAAAAACGCCACATCAGGAGCAACTAGATTGGGGAATGTAATCAATGGATTATTTATCTTACTGACGATAAGACTCAAGGTTTCTGGGGTAGCTACCGGAATAGCCACAGCCAGTTCGGTTTTCCAATTATTGAGGTCATTTATTCCTCCCAACACTTTTCCATAAGTTACATCTTCTCCAATTGGCTTCCCATCATCAAAAAAACCGATCAGATTCCATGTCGGTGTTACCTCGTTAATCATATTGATCAAACAAGCAACCTCTCGGCCAAAACCGCCCGCTCCAAATAGTGCTATATCTTTCATACCAAATTAGTTATGTCCATTGAACGGGTACATGGTTGCAGTGGAGGCATTGTTAATATCCTCACGCAAGAATACCTTTTTGATTGTAATAAATATTACTTTAATATCTGTCCAAAGTGTGCAATGATCGACATACCATACATCTAGCTTGAACTTCTCCGCCCAACTGATGGCATTGCGACCATGACACTGTGCCCAACCACTGATTCCTGGCCTCACCTCATGGCGACGCGCCTGTTCTGGTGAGTAAAGAGGAAGATACTGGATCAATAAAGGACGAGGCCCAATGAGAGCCATATCACCTTTCAAAACGTTAAAGAGCTGTGGCAACTCGTCAATAGAAGTACTTCTCACGAACTTACCCACCTTGGTAAGACGGTCTTCATCTGGGAGCAGATTACCTTCCGCATCACGTTCATCCGTCATTGTCTTAAACTTTATTACCTTGAATATCTTTGCATCCTTACCAGGCCTCTCCTGGAAGAAGAACGCACCTGCACCTTTATTGGCAAAGTGAAGCCAGATTGTAATGATCAACAAAATTGGTGATATACAAATCAATCCAATCAATGCAATCCAGAAGTCAAAGAATCTCTTAAAAAAATGCTTGTACATAGAGTTCTATTTGTGAAAAAGATGTTTCACCTTCCATTTCATACTACCCATCCAATAGTAGAGACTGGAGGCAATATTCTTCAAATGATATAGTATCTTGTACTTAGGAGCAATAATGATTGGATAGCGTTCCTCCCAAGATCCAAACTTCTTCTTGTATGGTCTAATTCCAACCATGTCAAATTCTTCGCAACCTCTATCACGCCAATACTTCATTGCAGTGTAAATCATATACTCGTTGGGGCGGTACTGCTGATAAGGCCGCAAACTGGCACCCATCATAAAGAAGAATTTCTTATTGAAACCAGGATAGATAGAAGTTGCTATACTCAGCCCTTCTGGATCTCTGACTCGCAGGCAAAGGATATTATCTGCTTCGGAAAGGTGTCTAAGCATCTTCTTTATTAAATCCACTCCATGAGTAGGCACCAAATTCTGCTTGGCAAAAACATCTAACAGCTGGGTGTAATACTCTTCTGCAAATGCATCATCAGGCGTCGCAAACTCAATAGTAGCACCTCGACGTTCAAATTGATTGATGAAGTTTCGGCAGTCCGTCTTCATGTTTTTATACATCTGCTTGTCGTCTGCATCAACCCGCAATTCAAGTGTCTCGGCAGTGTCGATAATATACCCGTATTCTTGTTTTAACTGTTCCGCTTCTTCAAACGTTATATCCCGGTCTGTTAATTGGAAGTATTGGCACTTCTGGGTCTTATATATATATTCCACCAATTCTGGAAGCACCTCACTCTTCAACGACTTGTCATAGAAATCAAATCCCATGTAAGGAGTGCTCCAACCAGGGAAAGGACTACCCACAATAGTGATACCGAACTTCTTGAATTTCAAAGCCGTGAAATAACCAATGAATTCTGACGCCTTATATACTTTCAGAATAAGAGGGGATGCTCCCGAAATGTCAACTATAAAATCTATCCATCCGGGGGTCGTCAAGACAGATTTATTAGGGAAAGCGTTATACTCTTCCCTATTGAGCTCGCTATATGCGATAGGCTCAAATGTGTATTTGTTATTCTGTTTCATTCTTATTGATTAAAAGCTTTTGCTAATACACTCTTTATCGATGATGGAGTGTGTTTAGCGTATATCTTCTCTAACAGTTCTTGTTTTACCAATTCCGTGGAGATGTCTTTACAAAACGACTTGATTTCTTCAACTGAACTTTCTATAGGACTAGCATTTGACAATTGTAAAGAGCATGGATAATCATTTAGCACGGAGTTATCGACACCTTCATAATTGAAATATATAATTGGTTTTCGTAAGGATATATATTCAAATGTCTTGCTGGGCAGGAAGTCAGATACAGCATTACCGACACCAATCAGTACATCTGTTTCCTTATAGATTTCCTTAAGTTCTGCCTGTGATACTAGCCCATGAACAACAATGTGTTCATTAGGAACATATTTGGAAATAATTTTCTCACAACCCATACTATACAGGTGAAGGGTAATCTGTTCATCTTTGAGGCTAGTAAAAACCCGCATCAAATATTCAGGATTCCTTATGCTATCATAAAAGCTCCCCGCATAGACGCAATTAACAATATTCTTCTCGTTTGCCTTTTTATGTTCCACCTCACCATTATTGAGAAACTGTGGCATCAAATAGGGCAATGGCTCGCAATGCATCCCCTTACGAATATCTGTTCTTGTATTATATACTTCCTCAGACAACAAACAACAATCCACTGATGAAAGAGCATTTCGCTCAAAACAAAGCATTGATTGTCTCGTATGGAACAGTGGTCTAATACGGTCAGGAGTTGAATAAGGATCAACCGTATAGGAACAAAGCCTTATCTGCGGGTGTTTTTTCTTGAAATCTATACCTGCACAAATTGCAGCCAAGGGTGAGCAAACGGCAAATACAACATCAATGGGATGCAGACTATTGATTTCTTCTAATTTCTTACATGCCGCTTTTCTAAACCAGAGCTGGTTCCCCAATAGATTTGTGAATAAAAGTAGAGAGCCAAAAGTATGCATGGCTTTTGATGTCAAACCATTAGACTTCTTCTCAATCATTCTTCTTTGGCAAGTCAATGTATGAGCAAATATACCCGACGGTAATCTTACGTCCTCTTCATCTCCACTTTCTGTTTCTGAAATAAAGTCAATATCGTATTCGCCCTTGAACAGCAACGCATAGCGTTCAGCACAAGTAGCTGTGGGAGAAGGCGCTGGGTAGTGCTGCCCACAGATCACGACCAAATGCTTTTTCTTTTTCATTTTTTACTGAACACTTGGTTCCAATCAATCTCAGTCAACTCATTCATATAATTATCGAATGAATCTTTTCCACTTAGCCCTGGCAGTTCCATCATATCTTCCAGATAGAACAGCAAATCTTCCAGCAAGAATAAAGCGACCATTTGCCGCACATCCCAATCACAGTGTTGGCCTTGCAACAGGGTTTGTTTTAATGTGCTATCTTCAATACTTTCAACGAGTTTCTTTACTCCTCCGTAGTAGCGCGTACCAAAAAGCAGTGTCGTCGTATCAAACCAGATGCTGCGTTTGTCATAGGTTTCCCAATCAATAATCCAAGCCTTTTCTTTTTCCAACCAAACATTACCAGCTTGTAAGTCACCGTGACTATCAGCCAACTGAACGGTTGAGGGGGCATCCAACAAAACAGCTGATAGCCTCTTCAGATAGGTAATGGAGCGATCGAAAGTGATAATACCCTTGGCATCTTTCGCTTTAGAAAGAAGGCTATTGCACGTGTTTGTTGTCTCCTCTACGTATTCTTTTGTATTCTTTAACTCAGTAGTAGCCTTAGCAAGTGCTATGATTTTTGACAAAGATGTCTTTGCTCCTTCTTTATATTTTGCAGAATCCGTCTCCCGGGCAAGCGATTTCCCCTCTAATATTCTTTCCTCAAACCAATCATCACCGTAGGCTGTTATAGGAGGAATAAAGCCATATTTGTTCTTTATTCTGTATTGAAGCTGATTCTGAAAAAACTTTGAGGTAAACGAGTCTTTCTGGATTGAGACAGTCGTCCCTTCCTTAAAATCAAAGATTCTTATAGACCTGTTCAGATATGCAATCATGGTTTCCTTCTTAACCATAGAAGAAGGATAGATATAGAGCTTCTTTGGTATAGTGAACAGGCTGCGGGTATGAGTTGACACAAAGACGAAAGCCTTTGCAGCCAGATTTTTAACCATATTTCCCCGAATGTCGTAACTACGATAAATATAGTTACGCATTACGCGTGGCGGATATGGTTCAAATATCATTCCGAGGCGGGGGTTCATTAAAAGCTCTGCAGCCCCTTCCTTAGGTTCGTACCCGACTTCTATACCTTCTCCGAACCGTTGATTATAGTATCGCTGAAGTGTTTTCTTCAGGATACCATAATAGTCTTCTCTTACTAATAATGCTTGAAAACCCATTATGCTTTTTCGTAACCGATTGCAGACAAGATAGCGTGATGAGACTCATCAATGCTTGTCATAGTATCTATGCATACATCCCAACAACCTTTTTCTTTCAAAGCCATATAGGTGTCTATCTTAGCCTTCTTGAATTCAAGAGCATCAGTGGTCAGCTCTCCTTTTAGCAAATCCCTACGGAGCGATTCTTCTGCCGGGATGGTAAGAAGAATACCCACATCCGGCTTCACATAAAAGAACTTCACCATTTTCCACAAGAAACGCTTATCAAGGTCCTTTATCTGAAACTCATTCGACACTTCCACATAGGTATCCCATATATATCGGTCCAAAATCATGAGGCCGTTCCTATGCTTCCATTTCAAATACCTGAATGTAAAGCCCCAGTAAAGGCACAAGTCCAGCATAGACCCAATAAACAGAAGATTCTTTTTCTTGCTGGAATTATATACCGCCTCGCGATACTCCTCTTTCTGCTCTTGAGCCATACCCTTATCTCTTCTAATGAGTTTCTTCAAAAACATAATCAGAGGCGTGCCACGGGCTTTACTCCACTTCTTGATATATTTGATTCTTTGACGGTCACAATAATCCGTTAGCAGATTGATCTGCGTAGTTTTACCGGAACCGTCTATGCCACTAAAACTAACCACCATATTCTTTCCATGTTTTAAGGATCTGGGCGACCTTGGCCCTATAAGCATTTTCTTCTTCTACAACCTGTTTCCTTAGCTGATCACAGCCCTCAACAAACTGATTTCTATCGAAGGTTTTGGTATAGTTAATAATCTCCTCCTCTAGATTCTTATCAAAGCCATTAACATTAACTCCCAAGTGATACTCGTCTGACAACTCTGCGAGATATGTACCTCTGGACGTAACCAAGGGTCTATAAAAGACCAGAGCATCATACAGTCTGTTGGGAAGGGGCGTTGAGTCTCCAAGAGGGATATCCTCTTCTTTTTCGGCATTGGCATAGACCGTATTTATTAAGTCTGTATCTCTGTAAATGGATTCTTTTTCTGTTACGTCAAACGGTCCGTGCAGGTAAACATTGGTGAGTCCTTCGTTCTTTACTATTTCCTGGATATTGCAAACACTTAATACCCTACCATAATAATGCTGCTCAATCTTATCACTATGTCCTAACGACTTAACCATTGCCTCTGTCTGAATATCCAAGCGGACATTACCAACAAAGGAAAATCTGATTAGTTTATCCTTTGAAAACTCCGGAGGTGTGAAACCATTGTCTTCTGAGACTGTTATATTATGATTGGGCATAATCTTGGGAGACTCGTCCAGCCATTTCATATAGCCCTTTGAAGATATAGGTGCAAGGCATGAATGGTTAATCAACTTCATCACCAATTTGCGGAAGAACGAATACTTCTCTAATGTGTAATCCCTAATATCAAAGATGTATCTTCCTTTGTATTTGCGCATCACCATTGGCATGAGCAGCACAGCAGGGACGGTAGATAGTAATATAAGATGACTGTATTTTTTCTTATTCACATAAGAACTAACCAACTTCGCCCACTTGAGGAATGAGAACAATTTCTGTTTACCACTCTTACAGGTATAATCAAGATACACCTCTCTCCCCAGCTGGCGGAAGGAAGCACCTCTTTGTTCTGTATCACGATTCCAAAACACCACCTCATACTCTACCTCTGCTTGCTGCAGTATCTGTTCATACTTCAGCAAATAAGGGGTTGCATATCTATCCCAAAAACAAATGATTCCGACCACAATAACTACACTTGATAATTAATTAACAGCTTGCGTTTGTCCTTGATAAGTGTAATACAATACCCGATTACCAGATAGAAGAAAGCCTCAGTTACAAATGTGCCTGAGAACAACAATCTAACAAAGCCACATACGACAAAAACCAGCCACGTTTCTTTTTGTCCATTTGTTTTGCAACACAATAGGCCCTTAAAATAACCAATAAGCATTAGGATAAGAAGAGCACCGCCGAAGATAACGCCAAAAGACACAAGAAATTCTAAAATAATATTATGAGAATAAACGCCAGCGATACACCAATCACCAGCAATTCCGTATCCCGTAAAATAATCCTTTTGCAAGGTATCAATGAGTAACTCTTGAATATCATCTCTACCTGAAGAGTCCGCAATCATTCCCATTGTGTAATAATCCATAATTCGTGTACTCAATCCAATCGATGCGATTAGATCACGTAAGGACATCAGTATTGTGTCAAACATCGCAAGGATAATAGTAATTGCACCAATCGTTATTGAATAACCTATTGCTTTATGCTTAAATGGTGACATTATTATGAGTAGCACAGCAACAAAAATGAAAACACAAATCAACGGGCCGCGTGTCCCAAAAGAAAGAATAAGAAAAACGCCTAGCAATGAGAAAAGAATACTAGAAACCGAGTGTTTTTTAAAAGCCGTTATCAGAGTCATTAAAACGTGAGGGAGGATCATATATGACGAAACCATACTATCATCAACATCTTCCAAAGATCCTGTTTGCTTTCCCCAGAACAAAATATACACAGCCATAGCTGCAATACAGATATAAGAGAACCAGTTCAAACATTCTCTCATATCACGATCAGAATAGACTCTTCCTATGATATAGTAAGGAACTGCCAAAAAGAATAAATCCTTATACTTGTCCAGATACTCTTTATTATCGGGAAACAGTAAATAAGAAGACAAGAAGATTCCAACAAACAGCACAAGGACAAAAAAATCTGAAATGCTGATTGTCTTCTTTATATAATCTATTGACTTGATTCCTAGGATAATAAATAATAACGTAATTAGTAATCCGCTACCGATCCCAATCTTATCAGCAAAAATCCCGACATAGTATAACAAGGGTTTAGCAGCCCATGCAAAGCCCACCAATAAAGCAGGATAGCCGTCTGCTGATTTGCTGAATTTTAATCTAAATCCATTAGCACTCATTAATGTAAACTATATGAACTTTATACTACCTGTTATTTTGTGAAAAACCCAAAAGATAACAAATGATTATCTTCATAAAAAACTTAGAATAGTCAAACGCCGGTGAGGGTCAAAGCGCAAATATACTATAAAACACAAATCTCAAATCTTTAAAATCATTTTTACTTTTGCTTTTATCGTCTCAATAATCCTCACATAGGGTTTCTTTTGTAAACCTCGATCTTTTACGGTTTTCTCATAACCCCATACTTGCATATCTGCAAACAGAGAGTCTCTTTCTCTTGAATCGCTATATGCCGGATTCTCTTCTCGCTTATGAGAATAAGCATATTGAGTATAAGCGACATCAATTTGTTTTAGTACACAATCATTATTAATAGACTCAACGGCTTCGATTCCGCGAGCGGTATTAGCCATAACCAACGATAACCCTTTAGGGTCGTATATACTCTGGTCATAATTAATATATCCCCAGAAATCTGCCAAGGTAACATCTGCACATCTAGAGCCATTACTATAACGACATCTTGCACAAGAGCGATGGATACTATATGATTTTTCAAAACAATTATAATATGCGTCGCCACTCCAATTATTCCAATAATCCTTAGTAGAAGAGCTCTTAATGTGAAACATATCTACCCAGGAATGAACCTTGGGACGAAAATCGATATGTGTCACGTCTCTAAGCTTTAGCATATGTAAATGGTCACGTAACATCGACATGGGGGGAACACCATGACATACAAAATCTACGGTTAACAAATGATCGTATTTTTTTCTTAATGCCATAAGTAAGCCATCCACTTGACATGGCGTTCCACAAAACAACACATCATTCTCTTGGTCTAAGTCTCGTTTTATAGACTTGAATGCATCACCGATAAAACTCTGAACGTATTTTGATTTCTTTAGTGATTGCAAACCTTCTTCCTTTGATGATTTGCATTCAAGACGTAAGGGTTTCGCATCATAATTAAATGCAGCGCCATATACGCTTCCTCCACGTCTAATAACGCTTTCCGCCAAAGCGCCAAATACGCCGCCTGAAGATGACGATTTACGTTGTTCATCATTGTGATGATAACCATACCATGACTTTTTTGTGCTTTCAAATGTGTGCTCAACTATCTGTGGGCATGATTTATCGCATAATCCACATCTGATACACTTATCATAATCGACTCTCGGTGAATAAAAGCCTTCAGCATCCTCTATCATTGTTATGGCCTGTTTTGGGCAAACAGTATAACAGGCAAAACAAGAAGTGCAACGGTCCCCAATTGAATCAATTTCCCGTGATTTTCCCTGTATTTTGACGAGCATATGCTTCATGTTAATGTCAAAAAGCCGTCTCCTGCTATCACGGAACGAATAAATATCATCCTGATTAACCTGCTCTAATAGTCGCAAGATTCTCTTTGGAGACATTTTTGTAATATCATTCGTCCTATAGTTTTCAAAAACTGTATCTTTAAGCAAATTAAATATCTTACTCTTCTCCGGCATTCTCTTTTCTCCGTAACTGTCGAAACTGAAGAACGGCGTTCCGCTTGCACAGCATGATACGATCGCATGAAATCGCAGTCCGATGAAATACCTTGCATTCTTCAACCATAAAAACCACTGAAGAGGATCTATTGGATACGGTACAGTGAAATCGAATGACATTCCTGAAGTACCTTCGGGCAGAGGCAACTCGACCAACTGCAGACCATAACCATGAACAACGGTCTTTAAGGAATTAAACCACAATTGATTATGCAAACGAGTTCTAATACTAGCTTTCCAATTTCTAGGTAGCGTCACGGCAACATAACCTTTCGACTTAATACCTAAGCCATTCCAGTTATCGTTATCATCCAATGTGAGGGTAAAAACCGGGTCGGGATTGATACGCCTCACAAATGGAATTCCGTCAAATAAGTCACGATTAATCACATATCGAGTCCAATTGTCTCTTACTGTCAAAAAAGAAAAACCGCTCAAACACTCTCTTAGCGTATTCTTCTGTTCGTCATTCATATGAATGAATCCATCTCCCATATGAGCCGGCGACATGGAAACGACTGGTATTCCTGCAATCGTCGGTTCGCGAAAAAGCCACTGAGCAAAGAAAACATTGTCATCATTTGGCTGTCTCCAAACAGCATCCGCACCAACTACGACCAATTCAATTCCAACCTCTTTTACCAATTTACTCAACTCTTCGGGTGATGTAACTTGCCGTGTTACCGGGAGCCTGTTATCCACAAACTCTCGATGAGCAATTCTTTGTATAGTCGGTACATTTAAGGTATTTGTCAGATCCCCCTTACGAGCATAATTTAATACATACACTTTGTGCCCTAATGAGGAGAAATACCGGCTAGAAGCATAGGCTTGTAGATTTGCCCCGAAATTATTCGAACGGTGTATTGTTAGGATTCCTATAATCATAATGCTACGATTTCTGTATGTTCTTTTTACCCTCTCCTAGGCTTTTGCTTATATAATAACGCACTTTTTCAATCGCATACCTTCTCTCGCTATTTGAACAACCCAAAAAATAAATACAAAAAGACGCCGATATCAGGCATACAACAATATTCAATAATGCATTCAAAGTATTACCCACTAGATAGTATTTCAAGAATACCGGTATAGTAGATGAAAGAATCATAACAACGCCACAAGGAAGCACAACATTAACAATAAAGCGCCATGGTTTAAAAAAAGGAATAGTTTGAGGTATTAAAAAGATACGCGCAAACAGGCATAATAACTCCACAAACAAAGATACAATAACAATAGATATAGGGGAAAAACCTATCAATAACGTTATATAACTGAATGGGAGATTTAGGAGCATTATTAAGCCTATGATTAATTGATAATTCCTCACATTGCCCGTAGCATTTTGCGCTGTCATCAATGGTCTTGACAAAGATGCTATTACAGAACAAATTAAAGACAACTGAGTGAACTCAACCGCATATTCTGGGACTTCTTTTAGCCATATTCCTAATACAAAATCGGCATTAATAATAACTGGTAACGAAAGAATGGTTAATAAGAAAAAAGAGAGTTTAGATCCTCTATTAACCAAACTCATTAAATAGTCATTATCACCTTTAGCATATGATATTGTTATTTGAGGGTTTAATGCCATCATAAAATTGCTTGCAAAGCCAGAAACCGCTCCCTCAATTTGATTAGATATGCCTCGAGCAGTATTCAAGACTGGGCCACAAAAATAGTTCAGAACTAGATTCACACCCTGAGTTTTCGCTATTTGAGCTCCATTACCAAGGAAATGCCATACAGAATAACCTAGCATTGAACGGAATAAAGGTTTGTCGAATAAAAGCCTTGGTTTACACTCTTCGAATTTTCTATAGCAATAAATATGGTATGTTATACATACTACTAGTTGCACAATCAATAATAATAAAGCATAAAAAATGAGGCGATCTATAGGATTGTAGAAAATGCAGAATGCTATTGCTAGTTTAGCAAGACCTTCAAAGATGCTTATTGCTGCGAACACCGACATTCGTTCATGAGCAATTATACTTGCATTAAATGGAACGGTAATCAGATTAGCACAAAATGTTACTACAGAGAACTGGAAGCACCACATAGAGGCGTATAAACGCTCCTCGGGTAATACCATAACATTTCGAATATACCATACGCCAAATGTCTCACATAGAACTAAAACAATAAGGGTTAAAACAATCTGGATTGTCAAACTTGTAGAAAAAACTATTGACTGTCTATTAATATCTTCCTTTCCTTGTTCGTAGTTGATAAAGCGGGTTGTAGCACTTGTCAAAGCGGCACTAACGATAGCGAACATCGAAACAAAGCCTCCAACAACATTGTAAATACCATAATCTTCAACGCCGAGGCCATCAAGGATAACGCGGCTAGTATACAATGAAATAAGCATAAGGAACAACATCCTAAAATACAATAGGAGGGTGTTCTTTGCAATCCGTCTGTTCTTGGTAGAATTATCTGACATTGATGCTTTCTGCGTTATTTAAGCATGTTGATCATAGCGTCATCTGTGCCTTAAGACACTAACGAGTGATATTGAGTTTGCGTTTGAGGACACTCAAATAGCTGTCAATTATATATCTAACCGCCAATCTTGGATTATAACCCCTTAGATAGTAGTTGGAGATATTCCTTGGCAACCCTGTTGCTGCGGCGCAAGCCTCGCCATCTACAGAATCATATAAAAATAATTCTCGCCCCTCAATAGAGTACTTCACATTCAGTTCTATCGGGCGCATCATCATTCCGAAAGATTTAACAATCTTTAGAGGCATCCTTGAAGGTGTAAGTATATAGCGACTTTTCCGAATGTTAATCTTTGAGCAATTGAAGTCAACACATAACTCATCTTTTGTCAATCCAAGCCACTGATACAACCCCTCATTAGTTCCGTATGCATCGTAACGAACCATTTCATCAAACTGCTTGAATCTATACTGACGCTGTCCGCATAAAAGATTAGCCTGACCTATATTTGAGGAATTGGAAGAATGCTCTCCCACATCCCCAAAGCATGTCGTATGTGAAATCTGCGGAAACACGAAATAACGCCCAGTTGCAACAAGATACGCCATATAATACTTACTCCATGCCTTTGACCACTTCTTGATATTCTCTGGCATATCCAGTTCTTTAAAACCTTCATCGGAAAAATGGTCATACCAATCCTTAAAGCTCTTCCACTGATGGTCGGTCCAGCACTCCCCCCACGACGCCGCTGCTGCTTTTAAATATGTATCGCTACCGTCATTCATGAAACAAATCGGCGTCCCTCCATCCATTTCATTTTGATAAAGGGAGATACCTCCTATACGGTCTTCTTCATAATAATACTCAACTGCATTCTCAACGTACCGATAAAAATACTCACTGACAAAAATATCGTCCTCAAGAAGAATAATAGCCCGAAAGAATCTCGTTAAATCTCCACATTGTATGATATGGTTCCTCAAGCCAAGACGTTCTTCCTGAATATTCACATATTTTGGACCATGAACCCACTCGAACTCTTTAACATAATCATATAAAGCAGTATCCCCACTACAATCAATGCTAATTACCAAGGGAATATCATCATGATCGTAATGTGCATTTGTTAAAGAGCTCAATAGTCTACGCATTGAATCGATGCGATTGTAGCCCACCGCAACAATAGCGATTTTATGTTTGTTCTCGGGTTGAGAAATTGAATTATCAAACATATCTAAGAATCTAACTGTTTTATCCTTTATTAAGCATTATTTCGGGGATTCGACTCCCTCTTTGATAATGGTTTATACACGCTTCGTATGCTGCCATCCATTCCTTTGCTTTAGTACCATTATCCCCAAACATTTCCTCCACTGTAGCGGATGCATTCTTGCGAAGCCGTTCAGCTAAATCATAGTTCTCCACCAATCTGCAAATATTTGCAGCCAAGGCTGAATGGTCACCTGTTTCTGATAATAGAACAGACTCTCGCTTATCATTCAAAGATGGTGTTCCACTCGTAATAGTCGTAACAACCGGTAAGCCATTCCACATAGCTTCTCGAATTGTTCCAGAGACAACATCAATCTTTAACGGCAATAATGCAAAGCGTGCTTTTCTGATATGCTCCATAACATCGTCATGTGTAGGTAATTCTCCTTCAATTACGACCGAAGATTTACACTCTAATTCATCAAGACGAGTATTGAGAGCGGCAAGTTCGGGCTCAGTGGCTCCTCCAATTATATGAAGTGTTATTTCTGGATGTTGTTTAAGAGCTATTGCAAAAGCTTCTACGGCAAGATCTATTGATTTGCTAATACGATTGGCGAAATACACATAGTCAAATAGTTTATCTTCTTGCAAGTGATTTGCTTTTTCGGCAACCATGAGACGAGTAGAAACAATTACTGCGTCTTTTTTAATATTTGCCCTTATTAGATTAGCAAATTGCTTTATTTCAGTTCCTATATAATTTGCCCGATTAATTACGTCAAACTCACATTTTTTCTGACTATTCGTATCCGGTATTCCAGCCCCAGGATCATTCAATATGGTCTGCATCTGCACAAGTATGGGTATCTCCTTCGGTAAATATAGAGTAGACATAGAATAAGATGGGTTTTCAGCACCCATGACATGAACTATATCCGGATTGATATCTTTAATAATTGACGTAATAATCTTCCAGGTTCTACAATAATCCTCACCTAGATGAAGGTGACTTTTGACAGTAGACCAGAAAGATGTGTCACCAAGAGTTACGCCATAAAAGTTAATTCCATTAATGGTAAAATGCTGCTTAGCCCTGTTCATATTGGGGTGTACAAAAACAACATGAAGGTCAACTGTGTTTATCTTTTCAAATTCGACTATTGCATTCGTGTTCCAATGAGAGTTATCTGGAATGTTTTCTTCGACATTACCCAACTTAAAATATTTCAGGAACTTACGCCACAATGGGAGTTTCAAATCAAGGTGACTTCGTATCTCTTGATTTGAGACATTACATATCCACGCAACCTTCATTTTCTTATCCATAGACACCCCATTAAAGAACATTAATCATCTTTAAGTATTCTGGCCACTCTCCCATATCTTTCCATGAGTGTTCACTCACAGGGAAGCAACCTACCCTGCCTCCACGTTTTTGAACTTTTTCCATCAAGTGCGTAATATGAAAAAACTCCCCTTCTGGTATATCATTAATCAATTCTGGGTTGAGAATATATACCCCCGTATTAACTTGATAAGTCTGCTCTGGCTTTTCTTTTAAAGCCGTCATCAGCCCATCCTCACCTGTTTCTATTACGCCATATGGGATTTTAAAACTCTTAACCATTGTTACAATAGTCATATCATTGTGATTACTTACATGGTAATCCCATACATCACGATAATCCTGCTCGTTTATACTATCGCAATTCGACACAAAGAACGGAGTTGTAATTCTTCCTTTCAATAGCGCAACACTTCCAATAGTACCCAATGGCTTATCCTCCATGAAGAACTCTATGTCATATTTATGATCAAGCTGGCCAAGATAATACTTCATCATATCAGCCTTATAGTTGATAGACATATAAAACTTATGACAACCAATGCTCTCAAACTGATCAAGAATAACCTCGAGGATAGTCTTATTACCAACGGGGACCAATGGCTTTGGGATTACGTTAGTAATTGGTTGTAACCTTGTACCTTTCCCTCCAGCCATGATTACAACCGGCAAATCAATCTTCTCACGAGTATCTGGCTCTGAACTATTAAAACAATCATCCCAAAACCACACATCGATCAGTTCTCCTTTATCATTAAGAATGGGCATTACCTCGGCGCGTAGCCTACGCATTTTTGCCAAAATGCTCTCTTGGCTTTCGCCCACGTATCCATATACTTTTTTCTTGTCGAGTATATTACTGATAGGACCTTCCAATGCTTTGTTGTTAATGATAGCCCGCTGGATATCACCAACAGTCAATATCCCTTCAAAACGATTATCCGAATACACAAAGAGCGTCTTCACTTTTTGTATATCCATCGTTTTTAAGGCATCTAATAAAGATGTCTTGATAGTAATAGACTCATTTTTAATATCACGCATATTCTAAGCAAATCACTTAACTAATTGTTTCGCAGGGACACCAACGACCACTAATTGGGAGTGGACATCTTTAGTTACTACAGCACCAGCTCCAACAGTAGAACCAATCCCTATATTTATGCTTGGTAATACAGTAGAATTAGCTCCAATGTAAGCACCTTTCCCGGTTGTTACTCTTCCCAACAAAACGGCATTGGGGGCTATGGTTGAATAGTCACCAATCACATTATCGTGCATCAGATTGGAATAGTTATTCAGTTTACAGAAGCAGCCAATCTTTGTAGCTGATGAGACGTTGACGCCCGCTTGTATGATGGTTCCTTCTCCTATGTCTGCAGACTTGGAGATATGAGCAAGTGGACTTATAAGAGTAGCAAACTTATATCCGATGGCTCTGTAAAGGTTCACCAGCTTCTCTCTAACCATGGGAGAATCTGGTGTTATTATCACCTTACATCCGCCATATTGGGCAAATAGCCGCTCTGCATCTTCGTCTTTTCCTATAACAGGCACCCCATAGTAGGAATCACGAAGTTCATTATCGATAATACCTACCACTTTGAGACCACATTCTTCACATAGTTCAATGATCTCATGGAATCCACCTACTATGATAACATCAGTTTTCATTCTGGTGTGTTACTTGTTTTCCTTAACGGCTTTTTCAAATGTGTCGCAGATGAAGTTGACTTGCTCTTCAGTTAATGCGGCATACATCGGGAGGGTAATCTCATTATCTGTCACGTAGTCCGTCTGGGGCAACACTGCACCAAGTTCTTTGTAGGTGGAGAAGTGGTGGGCTGCAGGATAGTGAACAGAAGTCTGAATGCCTGCGGCATGTATGTATTCACGAATCTTGTTACGACGTTCTTTGTTGCTGTTCAGCAGGACAATGGGCAGAATGTAGTTGCTCACGAACTCGGTGTTGTCAGCGAAAGGTACTACCACATCTTCTATTTTGCTCAGGCGATCAACATACTGCTTACGAACCTTGATACGGGTTTCCAAGTCTCCCGGGAGTTTCTTCAGCTGCTCAATGGCAATGGAGGCACGGATGTCGTCCATACGGCAATTATAGCCAAGGCAAGTGATGTCATACTCAGTAGCATGGCCACTGGCACGCTGGTAACTCATTGTGCTCATGCCGTGAGAACGGATGAGGCGTGCTTTCTGTGCCATCTCCTCGTTGTTGGTGATGAACATACCGCCTTCACCTGTAGAGATGTTCTTGTTGGAGAAGAAACTGAATGCAGCACAATCACCAATGGTTCCTAGTTTCTTTCCCTTGTATTCTGACAGCGGGCCGTGGCAAGCATCTTCAACCACCTTGAGGTTGTGCTTCTTGGCAATAGCCATAATCTCATCCATCCTGGCGGGGAATCCGGCCATATGGACTACCACAATACCCTTGGTCTTGGGAGTAATCTTGCGCTCAATGTCAGCGGGATCAATATTGATGTGGTCAGGGCCAACAATGTCTGCGAAAACCGGGGTTGCACCCACATATCGGATACAGTTGCAAGAGGCGGCAAAGGTAAGGGACGGGCAAATCACCTCATCGCCAGGACCAAAACCGCAAACCATGCAGCAGACGTGGAGGGCATCGGTGCAGTTAGACATGCTCACTGCATACTTCACACTCCAAAGGTCTATAAACATCTGTTCTAACTCAGCGTTCTTTGGACCGGTAGAAATCCAACCGGACTTGATTGTATCATACGCGGCCTGAGCCTCGCGCTCATCGAAGTTCAAATTAAAAAGAGGAATTTTGTAAGCCATTGTATTGTATTATATTATTTTGTTCTCCAACGAATATTTTGACCAGTTGAGTCTATTCCATTCTCCTTATTAGTAATAGGGGTGTTCTCGATAAAACATTTGTCAATTAGAATGTTATCTATAGTACTTTGACTATTTGTTCTATTATTTTTAAGATACAGTCCAGACTTATCAGAAGAAAAATGCTGTGGTGAAGTGTTCCGGACCCTAACATCCCTCAACTCGATTGATGTTTCATCGGTTATTGAGACAGAACCCAAAGGGACACAATATGGTTCCACTCTTTTATATAGCACATCAACATTCGAAAACTTCAATGTAAAATGATTTCTATTGCTCTTTGACGGTTCTATCCCAAAGAGCCCTCTTGCAGAACCCTCAAATTCGAAATGACAATCATTGAATGAAAGGTGAGAATCGCGTGATGATTCTCCAAACTGAATCAAGTAATCCCTTGAGTCAACCGTCGTATAATAATTTAAATGAGTGACAACGCCAGATAGATTAAGCTCACTTGAACGGCGATTAGGGTAATTATCAACAAATAAATGATTGATTCTTTTGGTCTTAATAGAAATATCGGATAGAGTGAAGACGGCATCTGATGTTATAAAAGCCGCATTGGCATATAATGAATTATCTGAATCCAAATCGTCATAATCAATCCCTTTCAATGAAACAGCCTTACGCCCATTGTCAATAATGGCTATTTGCTGTGCTCCACGCAAAACAAGATTCTCTGCTATACAATCACTCGGAATATAGAGGGCACATGAATATGGAGATGCTGTCCTTTTGAAATTAGTGTAGATATTTGAAAAGTGATTGTTTGAGATTGACGAAGCAACCACATAGACGGCAACCCCTTCAAAAAAAACAGATTTAACAGTAGCGTTCTTATACTGGTTTGAGCTTCCGCTATTCAGTGAGATTAATGACATGGTGTCATCGTATATTGATTTTCCTCTAATATTTTCAATCTTTATGTTTGAGCAATCTGTCTTTATTAACCTCTTTCCATAATTCTGGCCAGAAATGTCGTGTATATAAACTCTTGAATTGTTATTCACTGGAAATCCTTCAGAAACATATATACCACCGGAGTCTTCTAAAACGATTGTCCCGTTTTTATAATTATGAATCTCTGAGAAAGTGCACTTTGAGATATCTAGGGAAAACGAAAAACCTGCTTTCGCATTAACGTATAAACCCATCAGGCTTCCATACGAGTCGCCAATAATATCATTAGCTCCATTTGATATATTGGCTATTGCAATACGTTGAATTTTTGTTAATGAATTATCGGAAACGGATACATCAATACAATTTACATCAGTATTGCAACTATTTCTAGCACAACTAATATTCTTTATGATTATATCATCTATAGAACAATTGCGCGCTGTTTTTTGGATTCGTATTAATCCTCGGGCCGCGAAATTATTGAAATCCGCATTTATTCCTGTTATTCGTTCTACTGGAGATTGGAATAAAAACAAATAATCTGGTGTCTTTTGATCACTCTTTGTTAAATCACACTTTATGCTAAACGAGATATTGTCTCCTATGATTTGTCGAATGCTGGATTTTATTGAGCCCTCAAATCTATCTATAACAAAATCCTCATCAATAAGAAGACATGGGACATCAAGCGCAAACAACCCAAGTGCCTTTTCAAAATTACAAGGATGTGTAGACCATGAACTCTTAAAAATCTTATTTTTAAAAGAACCTGACACGGAATCCAAACTAATATCACCTATTAGTGTCGTCTCGTTACCGTTGATAGTACCATTAATAAATTTGCCGCCTTTGAAGTAAATAGTTGATAATGGAGGAATATCAATAGTCTCGCCTCGCAAATCAATCAGCGTTTTAACTATGTATTTTGTCTTGGGCGAAGACATTTGTTCCATAATGGGTTTCCTTGGATTGATCACAACACGTTTGCATGCATCGCAGGATAAATGCAATGATAAAGCAAGCAGTATTATAAGAAATATTTTTTTCATCCTCAAAAAAGGGACTCATACAACATTTTGTGTTGTATATTTGCCACTTACATTTTCTGATCCAAATTCTTCCATTTCTCCTCGTGCTCAAAATTCGGAATAAACTCCTTTATGGCGTCAACGACTTCGGCCTTGGTGAAGTCGTCATCGGCAAAGATGAATTCCAGTTTGTCGAAGAAGGCATTCACTTCGGGCATTTCATGGCGAGTAGTCTGCTCCACAACTCCAAGGGCCTGGAAGCGGTGCATATCCACCTTCTCGCCGGGGACATAGAACTCCTCATAGGCCTTTTCGCCAGTGGTGTCGGACTTGAAATAGACCACGGGGTAGGTGGGGTTGTCGTAGCTCATGGCATCGGCATACTGCTTGGCTTCAGAGTCGGAGCTGCACTCCTTCTTGTCGAAGC
>JAEEGL013857948.1_pt1 | contig 29032 bp, 22 predicted proteins | sample 9134231 | NCBI WGS metagenome assembly JAEEGL01 (sample SAMN16246548, study PRJNA631951) | gut metagenome | biome: gut microbiome; feature: rumen; material: fiber-attached | host: Bos | place: Iran: Karaj | collected 2018-10 | reverse complement strand
TCGTACTCCTTTTATTTCTTGGATTATACTTGAATAAGGAATAATTGATTGTTGTCTTTTCTCAACGCCTTTGCTCGCTCGCCGTATCCCGATACTGTCTTCGCTCGCAAATTGCGTTGTTTTCATCCTTTTCTGCTTCCGACCTCCCGCGCTGCCTTTGAGTTAATGCAATCTGAGCTTGTCGCATAAAAGGCGAAAAACAAACAAACAAAGAGTAATTATGAAGTACGGGTTTTTAATTCGTACTCCTTTTATTTCTTGGATTATATTTGAATAAGGAATAATTGATTGTTGTCTTTTCTCAACGCCTTTGCTCGCTTGCCGTATCCCGATACTGTCTTCGCTCGCAAATTGCGTTGTTTTCATCCTTTTCTGCTTCCGACCTCCCTCGCTGCCTCTGAGTTAATGCAATCTGAGCCTGTCGCACAAAAGGCGAAAACCGAAAAGACAATAAAGATTCAGGACTGCGAATTATACATTCGCAGTCCTGTTTTGTATTATTCCGCTCTGATTGCTTCGGGGTTTACCGTGATTGCGGCAATATCCGGAGAGTACGCCGTTTTGCCGCTGAATTTATTGTGGCCGTCATTTGAGAGTGTGATTGTGTTTTCACCGCTCTGAAGGTATATATATGCCGTTGCTGTTCTGAATGTCTGTTCGCTGTATGTATTGGTACACCAAAGCTCATATATTTCATTGCCCGTGTTTATTGTGACATACTCTTCCGTTATATCCACATTATAGGCGTGTACTCCATCCTCCGAGTTGTTGGAGTAGGTCAGCGTGAGCGCGTATTTGCCGCTTTCGGGCGCGTTTACGGTGAATTGCGCGCTGCCCGATTCGCTGCTGATGCCGGTAATGCAGTTTCTGCCGCCGGTATTGCGTGCTTCGGCTCCCGCGGCAAGTGTGCAATCATCGGGAGTTATTACCGCGAGGTCCGGCTTTGCAGTATATGAAACCGTTAATTCTTTATCCGTATCGAGCTTTGCGTAGTTCAGACCGTATTTAAGGTATCTTGCTGTTTTGCCGTTATCGCCCGTATAATATCCGTCATAAGGAGCGATAATGAGATGCTCGCTGTATTTTTTGCTGTATTCGCAGTATATTTCACGGCTGATATCTTTCCTTATCAGCATTGAATCGAGCGTGAAAGTGCCGTCTTTGTGCATCATTTTTATGCTGTGACTGCCCGCATCAAGATGCTTTTTGAAGGTGTATTTGTCGGTGTATTCGCTCTTGATTGTATTCCTGAGAGAAACTGTTGTCTCTTCGGAATCAATTGTCATTAAAGCCTTCGCATCAATCCTGTCCGAAGGGGAGGGACCGTCATTGCATTTGCCGTAAACAAGCGATATTTCATAATCTCCGCTTTCCGGCACATTAAAGTCAAGAGACACACCGTCGCCGGTGTTCTCAAATCCTCCGCACATACCTCTGATATCACCTGTTGCAGCGTACGCGCTGTCATAGGTGTAGGCTGTGCCCAAAAGATTTCCGCCTTCAAATTCATATCTTTCGGGAAGCGGGGAGAGCTTGCTGATTTTTCCGTCGGGTTCTTTTATTGTGATATGATATACCGCGTATTTATCAGTGCCGCTCATATCGATTATCAGCTTTCCCGGTGCCTTGATTTCGTATTCATTTATCACTGAGGGCGCAAGCACTTCGCCGCTGAGGCCCTCGTATGTAACGGCCTCAATTCTGACCTTTATCTTTTTGCCTATTGTTTCCCGTACGCTTTTGATAGCAATCTGATAATCATAAACCGAGCCGGGGCAGATTATGTCTGTCCTTCTGTCTTTTTCGCTGTAGCTTGCTATGGCATCAAGCTTGGAGAGATGGTAGGAATCCCTGGTATATTTCACCGTGTTTGCCACATCCGAGTGCATAATGTCAAGAATTTCCGCTTTCAGTCTGCTGCCGGACATATCCGAGTACCATTTGTACAGCCACCACTGTGAATTCGGAATATTTGCGTATGCGCAGGTGTCGCAAAGGTTATCGGCAAGTCTCCAGTATGCTATATTACCGTAGGTTTCCGAACTTTCAGCCGCGGTAATGTAGTGAATCATATCGCAGGGCATGCCGCACTCTTCCATGGTGCCGTATTCCGTTATATTTATGGGAATGGGGTTTATCCCCATTTCTTTTTCCCTCTGCCTGTATTCTTTCACGTGATCTGTCCACCACATTGATGATGACGGGCTGAGCTCGTGATAAATCATCACATCGGGCAGGCAGCTGTTTTCTTTGCAGTAAGCGAGAAAATCCGTTATTTCATATATGTCGTAATCACAGTAGCCGGGCCCGCCGATAAGAGCGTCCGGGTCTATGCTCCTTACGAGAGCGTATGTCTTTTTCCAGGCATCATAAAACCTCTGTTTCGCAGCGTCGTCAAACATAAGATATCCGTCCGGGTGTTCCGAGCCGAACCACACTGTGTTATCACATTCGTTATACAGGCAGTAAACCAGATTATCCGAGTATGATTTCTGAGAGAGGAGGGTGACTTTTTCTTTCACTTTGGGCAGGTAGTCATCCCTGACAAACGCCTCGCAGTCATATTCTCCCGCCGCGCGCATTCTGTTTATCTCATCGTGACAGTAATACCAGGTTGAATATGAATCCTGAAGATAGACCGTTATGTAATCCGAGCCGGTAAGGTTCATATAGACATTGTCAACATCCCCGATAGGGTGCTGAAGCCCGCCGATAACTTTTTGCGATGATGATGAAATGCAGAGCGATTTCACCACCTCTTTGCTCGGCACGTTTTCCTGCGCCATACCGTATAAAAACCCGCAGGCGCCGTGATTGAATTCACCGTCAGGCTTTTTGTTGTCTATTTCTATTGTCGGCTTTAAAAAGTATGTAAGATTATGCCCCAAACTGCCTGCCACAAAGAGTATTGAGAGCAGTATGCTTATAATTCTTGTCATATTATCACCGGATTGATTATATCTTTTTCGTGTGCTTCAGTCAACAAAAATATGCGTATAAAAATATGCGTATGCGGAAATATAATTTATAAATATTATTCATTGACAATTTTATAACTGCTATTGTATAATACGTCACAAAGATATTTTGGGGGAGGCAGAGCTTTGAAATTCACAAAAATGCACGGAATCGGCAACGATTATATCTATTTCAACTGCTTTGAAGAAAAAATTGACAACCCCGGTGAGCTTTCAATAAGGCTTTCCGACAGGCACTTCGGTATCGGCGGCGACGGCATAGTTCTGATTATGCCGAGCGAAACCTGCGACTTCAGAATGCGCATGTTCAACGCCGACGGAAGCGAAGGCAAAATGTGCGGCAACGCCACGCGCTGCATCGGAAAGTACGTTTACGAAAAAGGCCTTACCGACAAAACCGAATTCACCCTTGAAACCCTCAGCGGCGTAAAAGTGCTCAAGCTTCAGGTGTCCGGCGGCAAGGTTGAAAGCGTGACGGTTGATATGGGCAAGGCTGTATTCAGAGCAAGCGATATTCCCGTTATATCCGATAAGGAGGAGGTTATTGAGGAGCCTCTTACCGTAAACGGTGTTACTCATAAAATCACCTGCGTTTCCATGGGCAACCCTCACTGCGTTATATTTACTACCGGCATAAAAGACCTTGATCTTGAAAAAATCGGGCCCTCTTACGAAAACCACCCGATGTTCCCCGAGAGGATAAATACCGAATTTGCCGAGTATGTTGACGGGCATACGCTCAATATGAGAGTGTGGGAGAGGGGAAGCGGAGAAACTCTCGCCTGCGGCACGGGTGCATGCGCTCTTGTTTCGGCGGCTGTCAGAACAGGCAGATGCCCGAGCGACGAATTTATAAAAGTTAATCTTACCGGCGGCACTCTTGAAGTTATGTACAAATCCGATTCCGGTGTTATTATGAGAGGCCCCGCGGCATTTGCATTTGAAGGAGAGGTAGAATAAAATGGCACACATCAACAGCAATTATCTCAATATCAAAGAGAGTTATCTTTTTTCAGAGGTGGCAAAAAGAGCTGCCGCGTTCAAAGCGGCGCATCCCGAAGCCGATGTCATACGCCTCGGCATAGGCGATGTCACAAGACCTCTCTGCCCGAAAGTCATTGAGGCCCTTCACAGCGGCGTTGATGATATGGCAAAGAGCGAAACCTTCAAGGGCTACGGCCCCGAGCAGGGTTATGATTTCATCAAGAACTCCCTCAGGGATTATTATGCCGGAAAGGGAGTAGAGCTTGACAATGATGAAATATTTGTTTCCGACGGCGCCAAAAGCGACCTGGGCAACATCCTTGACATTTTCTCAAAAGACAATGTCGTGCTTGTTCCGGACCCCGTTTATCCCGTATATGTTGATACGAATACCATGGACGGCAGAGAGATTGTTTACCTAGAAGCAAATGAGGCAAACGGTTTTCTTCCAATGCCGGATGAAAGCATAAAAGCAGACCTTATTTATATCTGCTCACCCAACAATCCCACGGGCGCTGTTTATAACAAAGAGCAGCTGACCGCCTGGGTTGAATACGCCAACAGAAATAATTCCGTTATTCTTTTTGACGCCGCTTATGAGTGCTTTGTTTCCGACAGTTCACTCCCCAGAAGTATTTATGAGATTGAGGGCGCGAAGACCTGCGCAATAGAATTCTGCTCATTCTCAAAGACCGCCGGCTTCACGGGCACCCGCTGCGGCTACACTGTTGTGCCGTTTGCTCTTAAGAGAGATGACTGCTCGCTCAATAAATTCTGGCTCAGAAGGCAGACCACCAAGTTCAACGGCGTTTCATATATCGTGCAGAAGGGCGCCGCTGCCGTCTTCACCCCAGAAGGCATTGAGCAGATTAAAGAAAATATTGATTATTACAAGCAGAATGCTAAAACCATCACCGACACACTTGACCGCCTCGGCATCTGGTACTGCGGCGGCAAGCACTCTCCCTATATCTGGTTCAGATGCCCCGATAATATGGGCTCGTGGGAATTCTTTGACGCTCTTCTCGAAAAAGCCAATGTTGTCGGCACGCCGGGCGAAGGTTTCGGCGAATGCGGAAAAGGCTTTTTCCGCCTGACATCTTTCTCCACACACGAAAACACCGTTGAAGCTATGCGCAGATTCGAAATAGCTTTCGGCAAAGATGACTGACGCAAGGAAAGAAAACCGGATGATATTCATCTGCTGGCTGGCATATGCTGCTGCATATGTCGGTCGGCTTAATTATTCGGCTTCCATAGTCGCGATTGTCGCCGAGATGGGAGTAGCCAAATCGCAGGCCGGTCTTGTCAGCTCCTTCTTCTTTTTCGCTTACGGAGCGGGTCAGCTTGTTAACGGCATACTCTCAAGAAAATATAACAGCAGAGTAATGGTTTTCTTCTCGCTGTTTACATCTTCTCTTTTGAATCTTGCTATGCCCCTTTGCGGCGACATATCGGTGATGAAATATATATGGCTTGCAAACGGAGCAGTGCAGTCAATTCTCTGGAGCACGCTTATCAAAACCATATCGGAGCACATTTCCGATAAAAAGATTTCACGGGCTATTGTTGTGATGAGCACTCCCGTTGCTGCGGGTACTCTCGGCGCATACGGCCTTTCGGCGCTGTTCGTTAAATTTTTCAGCTGGAAAATAACATTTTTCGCCGCTTCTGCCGTGTTGTTTGCCGCTTCATTTGCCTGGTTTGTTTTATATGGCAGGGATGCTCCGAAAAAAATCATTCAGCCGGTCGAAAAGTCAGGAAGCAGGAGCCGTGTGACCCTTCCTCTTGTGCTCTGCCTTGTGACCGTATGTTTAGCCGGCGTTGCAAACGGATTTGTGAAAGACGGCATAAACACCTGGGTGCCCAGCGTGCTTTATGAGGGCTTCAATATTTCACAGTCCTTCTCAATCCTTCTTACACTGCTGCTGCCGATAGTCTCGCTTTGCGGAGCTACCATAGTTGCCGCAGTGCACAAAAAGATACGCTCGGTTTCCCTTATGAATATGGCGTTTTATGTCATTGGCGTTGCGGTGTGTTCGGGCATACTTTTCACTCTTAAAATCAAAAATCTCGCTCTTCTTATGATTCTGTTCACTCTTACCGCCTGCCTTATGTCCATGATAAACAATGTTATCACAAGTATCTTTCCGCTTGATATGCGCAGAAAGCTCGGTAGCGGCTTTCTTGCGGGGCTTGTGAACTCTTTCTGTTATGTAGGCAGCACGGTCACATCTTATTCGCTCGGCTCAGTTGCCCAGACAAGAGGATGGAACATGGTGTTTGTCATTATGCTTTGTGTTTGCGCCGCCGCTGCCGTTGCTTCCTTGATAGGAATCATATTTGAGAGGAAAAATGTTGACATTTTGTCTTAAAGATATATAATAAACAAGTTACAGCTACCCTTATGTGAAAGGACTGATTTTATGGCAAAAGAGCTTGCCAAACAGTATGACCCCAAAAATGTTGAGGACCGAATTTATGATTTCTGGCTGAAAGGCAAATATTTTCACGCGAAAGTAGAGGAAGGAAAACCCACTTATACGATTGTTATTCCTCCTCCGAATATCACCGGTCAGCTTCATATGGGCCACGCTCTCGATAACACTCTGCAGGATATACTCATCAGATGGAGAAGAATGCAGGGCTATGATACCTTATGGCTTCCCGGCACAGACCACGCTTCTATCGCGACCGAAGCAAAGATAGTTGAAGCGATGAAGGCCGAGGGTATAACCAAGGAGGATATCGGCAGAGAAGCGTTTCTCGAGAGAGCCTGGAAATGGAAGGAGCAGTACGGCGGCAGGATTATCCAGCAGCTCAAGAAAATGGGCTCCTCCTGCGACTGGGACAGAGAAAGATTCACTCTCGATGAAGGGTGCAACAAAGCCGTTCTTGAGGTTTTCTGCAGACTTTATGAAAAGGGCCTGATTTACCGCGGCGAAAGAATTATTAACTGGTGCCCCCACTGCCTTACCTCCATTTCAGACGCGGAGGTCGAATATGAGGATCAGGCGGGCCATTTCTGGCATCTTCGTTACCCGTTCAAGGACGCAAGCGGATACCTTGAGCTTGCCACCACCAGACCTGAGACACTCCTGGGTGATACTGCCGTCGCGGTAAACCCCAATGACGAAAGATACAGGGATGTAATCGGCAAGACCGTTATATTACCCATAGTTCACAGAGAAATCCCCGTTGTTGCCGACGATTATGTTGAGATGGATTTCGGCACCGGTGTTGTTAAAATCACACCCGCTCACGACCCCAACGACTTTGAGGTAGGTCTCCGCCACAATCTGCCGGTTATAAACGTTATGACGGATGACGCGAAGATTACAGAGGATTATCCTGCCTATGCCGGTATGGACAGATACGAAGCGCGCAAAGCAATCGTACGTGACCTTGAGGCGGAGGGCGCTCTTGTAAGAATCGAAGACTATAACCACAATGTCGGCACCTGCTACAGATGCCACACCACGGTTGAGCCGCGTGTTTCAAAGCAGTGGTTTGTAAAGATGGAGCCGCTTGCGAAGCCGGCGATTGAATGTGTCAGAAGCGGCAAAACAAAGTTTGTTCCCGACAGATTCGAAAAGACTTATTTCCACTGGATGGAAAATATCAAGGACTGGTGCATATCCCGTCAGCTCTGGTGGGGTCACAGAATTCCCGCTTATTACTGCGATGATTGCGGTGAGATTACCGTAGCGAAGTCAGCTCCCGATTGCTGCCCCAAGTGCGGCGGCAAGCTCACACAGGATCCCGACACCCTCGACACCTGGTTCTCATCTGCCCTCTGGCCTTTCTCAACTCTGGGATGGCCCGACGAAACCCCGGAGCTCAAGCATTATTTCCCCACCAATACTCTTGTAACCGGATATGATATCATCTTCTTCTGGGTAGCCAGAATGATATTCTCTTCCTGCGAGCAGATGGGCAGCGAGCCCTTCAGCACCGTATTTATTCACGGTATTGTCAGGGATGCGCTCGGCAGAAAAATGTCCAAGTCACTCGGCAACGGTATTGACCCGCTTGAGATAATCGACAAGTACGGCGCCGACGCCCTCAGGTTTACTCTTGCCACAGGCAACAGCCCCGGAAACGATATGAGATTCTCCGATGAAAAGGTCGGCTCGAGCAGAAACTTTGCCAACAAGCTCTGGAACGCCTCAAGATTCATCCTTATGAATATAGGCGATGAGGATATTCCCGTTTCTCTTCCCGAAAAGCTTGCTCTTGAGGATAAATGGGTAATAAGCATTTACAATGATCTTGTAAAGGAAGTTACCGATAACCTTGAAAAATTTGAGCTCGGCATTGCGGTTCAGAAGCTCTATGATTTTATCTGGGATATTTTCTGCGACTGGTATATTGAGATAGCCAAAATCCGTCTTCAGAACGGCGGCGAGGAAGCTCTCAACGCCAAGAGAGTGCTTGTTTATGTTATGAGCAACACCCTCAAGCTTCTTCATCCCTTTATGCCCTTTATTACCGAAGAAATCTGGCAGACTCTTCCTCACGACGGCGAGTCAATTATGATTTCGGCCTGGCCTGTTTATGATTCCTCTCTTTCATTCCCCGAAGAGGAGGCTGAGATGGACAGAATTATGACTGCCATCAGAGCCATTAGAAACAGACGCGCTGAGATGAATGTTGCGCCCTCAAAGAAGGCGAAGGTTTATATAGCCACCTCGTATGCGGACACTTTCGCAAAAGCCGGCATCTTCATGCAGCGTCTTGCAGGCGCATCTGACTTTGAAGTCGGCGATGCTTTTGACATTGAAGGCAGCGTAAGCATTGTCACCTCAGACGCTAAAATATATATTCCGATGGGCGACCTTGTAGATTTTGAAGCCGAAAAGGCACGCCTGAGCAAAGAGCTTGAAGCGGTTCAGAAGGACCTTGATTTCGTTAATAACAAGCTTTCAAACGAAAACTTTGTCAGCAAGGCTCCCGAAGCCGTTGTCAACGCTCAGAGAGAAGCCGCCGCAAAATATGCCGAAAAGATTGCTCTGCTTAAAGACAGCATTGCAAAGCTCGGCTGATAAAATAAACGGAGATATGCCGATGAACTGCAAAGAAGCGATTGAATATATCCATTCTCTTGAAAGATTCGGTATAAGGCCTGGTCTTGAGAGAATAGGTGAGCTGTGCTCCGTTCTCGGCAACCCTCAGAACAAATGTAAATATGTACACGTCGCGGGCACAAACGGAAAGGGCTCAACTTCTTCTATGATTGCGCACGCCCTTTCCGCCGGAGGCTTTGTTACTGGGCTTTATACCTCGCCCTATGTCATCGACTTTCGTGAGAGAATACAGCTTGACGGAAAGATGATAGAGCCCCGGGACCTTGCCTGCGCCGTGGAAAAAGTGAAATCCGCCTCGGAAGAACACGGCATTATCCTCACGGAGTTTGAAGCCGTCACCGCGGCGGCATTTGTTTATTACGCTTCAAAAAACTGCGATTACGTTGTGCTTGAAACGGGGCTCGGGGGGAGGTTTGACGCCACAAACATCATTCCCGCGCCTGCGGTTTCCGTAATAACAAGCATATCACTTGACCATATGAATGTTCTCGGTGATACCATTGAGCAGATTGCTTTTGAAAAATGCGGCATAATCAAAGCGGGCAGCAGAGTTGTCACTTACCCTTACCAGAATTCTGAAGCTCTGAGCGTAATAGAAAAAACCTGCAGAGAAAAAAGCGTGCCGCTGATTCTTCCCGACGCGGGCAAAGCGGAAGTAACCGATTCCGATTTCAGAGGCAGCACCGTTAAATACAGAGATTTTGTTTACCGTCTCTCTCTGCCCGGTATTCATATGGTTTATAATTCTCTTATGGCACTCGAAGCCCTGACTGCGCTTGAAACAGGCATAGACAGCGGAGTAATCGCGCGTGCCTTTAGCGAAACCCGTATGCCCGCGAGGACCGAAGTGATTTCTCAGAGCCCCTGTGTTATACTCGACGGGGGTCATAATGAAGACTGCGCGGCAGCGCTGAAAAATTATATTCAGACATATCTTTCCGGCAGAAAGCTGATTATTGTTTCATCCCTGATGGCGGATAAGGATTATGAAACTTATCTGCGCCTGATTGCGCCTCTCGGCTCGTTGTTTATCGCTACTCAGGCAGGCGTTTCAAGAGCTCTGCCCGCAGGCGAGCTTAAAAAATGCGCCTCGAGATACTGTCCGGAGTGCTTGTGTATTGATAACCCCGTATCGGCGGTTCAGAAGGCGCTCGCTGCCGCCGGGAATGATGATATTGTTATTATTTGCGGCTCGTTTTATCTTGCGGGAGATGTAAGAGAACTGTTTGTAAAGGATGATGGAAAATGAACGGTAATATAAAAAACGGTGTTTATCCCACAATGCTTACACCGTTTACACCCGATAATAAAATAGATTACGACGGAGTGCTGTCAATCCTTGATTATTACAAAAAGACCGGCGTTGACGGCATTTTTGCGATATGCCAGTCCAGCGAAATATTTTACCTTTCTTTTGAGGAGAGACTGGAACTTCTTGATTTTATCAGGAAAAATATGCCCGCGGATATTTCTCTCGTCGCATCGGGACACACCGCGGATGATATTGACAGGCAGATTTACGAAGCAAACGCTTTTATCGACAAAGGCATTGACGCTTATGTGTTTATCTCCAACCGTTTCTGCGCCCGGGAGGATGACGACTCATATTTTCTTTCAAATTATGAAAAGGTGGTCGGAGCAATCCCCGATGTTCCTCTTGGTATATACGAATGTCCTTATCCTTATAAAAAGGTTATGATGCCGGCGCTTCTTGAGGCCTGCATAAATATGAGCAATCTGAGCTTTATAAAAGATACGTGCTGCGATATTAATCTCATAAGGGAAAAGCTCAGGGCGTCTCAGGGGTCGGGGCTTAAAATATTCAACGCAAACGGAGCAACTTTCCTTGAATCACTCAAGGCGGGATGCGCCGGCTACAGCGGCGTTATGGCGAATTTTCATCCTGAACTTTATGTATGGCTGTGCAATAACTTTGAAAAGCAGCCGGACAAAGCAAAAAAACTTGCCGATTTTCTCTCATTCGCTTCCACAATAGAGCTTCAGCAGTACCCCGTGAACGCAAAGTATCACATGCAGCGTTCCGGAGTAATAATCAATATTTATTCACGCGTGAGGGATTGCGGCGCCTTTTCCGACGCAAATAAAATGGAAATCGACGCAATGATCGAAACTGAAAAAAACATAAAAGAGTACCTCAATTTGATATAAATGTGAGAGCGGAGCATTTCTCCGCTCTGTTTTTTGTTTATTTTCTAAACATTCTACAAAAAAATGTTTGATTTACTTTATATGTTATGTTAAAATAAACAAGTAAATCACGGGAACACTTAAGTTCCCTAAAACGGAGGGAAAAAAATGGCACAGAAAAAAACAGTATTTCTTACCGGCGCTTCGGGCAATATGGGTCACAAGAGCTTCCTTGAGTTTATAAAGCACAAGGATAAGTTCAACATTGTTGTACTTCTTCGTGACAGTAAGAAAAACAGAGAGCTTTTCGCAGAGTATCTCAACGATGCATCCGTCAGGATCGTTTGGGGAGACCTTACGGATTATGATGCAATCAAAGCCGGCGTTGACGGCTCCGATTATGTTCTGCACATCGGCGGCATGGTTTCTCCCGCTGCTGATTACTATCCCACAAAGACCGTTGTTACAAACACAACAGCCGCAAGAAATATTGTTGAGGCAGTCAAAGCTCAGCCGAATCCCGACGCAGTCAAGGTTGTATATATCGGCACAGTTGCCGAAACAGGCGACAGAAATGCCCCCATCCACTGGGCACGCTGCGGCGACCCCATCAAAATCAGTATTTATGACCACTATGCCTGCTCCAAGGTTATAGCTGAGTCTTACTTTGCCGAAAGCGGCCTCAAATATTGGGTATCGCTTCGTCAGTCCGGTATTCTTTACCCCGAAATCCTCAAAAATATGGACCCCATTATGTTCCATGTTCCCATTAACGGTGTTCTTGAGTGGGCTACTGTTGAGGATTCCGCTCGCCTTATGTTAAATGTCTGCGGCGACGATATTCCCGAGGAATTCTGGAGAAGATTCTACAACATCGGCTCCGGCGAAGAATACAGGCTCACAAACTTCGAGTTTGAAGAGTATCTTCTCGGCACGCTCAAAATCGGTTCCGCCAAAAAGCTCTTCCAGCCCAACTGGTTTATTACCCGTAACTTCCATGGCCAGTGGTACTATGACGGCGACGAGCTTGAGAAATACTGCCACTTCAGAGCCAACATCCCCGTTAAGAAGTATTTTGAGAATATGATGGACCAGGTTGAGTCCTTCTATAAACTCGCTTTCTTCGCAAAGCCCTTTGCTCCCATTATCAAGAATACTCTCATGAAATCACTTGCCAATAAAGAGATTTACGGCACACAGTGGTGGATTAAGAACGAAGTGCCCGAAAGAATCTCCGCTTACTACGGCACAATGGAAGCATATAAAGCCATTCCCGAAAAGTGGTCTGATTATAAAATCGTTATTCCTTCCAAGAAGTCCACTTCCGCCGATGTCATTCTTCTTGACCACGGTTATGATGAGAGCAAGCCTGTTGAGGAGATTACTCTTGATGACCTCAAAAAGGCTGCTGAGTTCAGAGGCGGCAAATGCCTTGCCACAGAAGAGGAGTACAAAGATTTCTATACCCCCGTTAAATGGCAGTCAGCCCGCGGCAATGAGTTTATGATGAGCCCCAACCTTGTTCTCAGAGGCGGTCACTGGTGCCCCGAAGAGTTCCCGACCGATTGCGAAGGCAAGAAGTTCCACTGGGACTATGACTATGAAGCGTCAATCAATCCTTTCTTTGCTCAGGTCTGGTATCCTCTTCACGACAAGAGCGAAAACTTCGAGTATAATGAGTCAATATTCAGAGGCTTTGAGGGCTTTAAAGACTGATAAGTGTTATTTCGGGAGGTCACCGGCCGGTGGCTTCCCGATTGTTTGAAAATGCATTTTATCCTTTAGAAGGTGTAGCATTGCGTATAAAAAGTTTTTTTAAACCAGCTGTAAGCGTTACGCTTGTTTTATCTCTTCTGCTTCTTTGCGGATGTTTCGGCAGGAATAATACGGACGCCGGTTCGGTCATTAAAGTGGGCGCTTATAATATCACGGGAAATTTCAATCCGTTTTATGCCGGGAGCGAAGGTGATATTGCCGTGCTCAGTCAGGTCTGCTCACGTATTCAGCGCATGGACGCCGGCAACAATCTCATAAATGATCTGGGCAGCATTTCATATGAATATGTCGAAAATGAAAAAGTCAAATATACTGTAACAATCAGAGATGATCTTCGGTTTTCAAACGGCGATTCCGTTAAAATCGACGATGTCATTTTCTGGTATTATTTCCTTTCGGATGCTACTTATGACGGGGTTTACAGCGATTTCTATCTTAATGATATTGAGGGTGTCAAGGAATACTATTATGACGACCCCAATTACGCTTCCGTTATTAAAAACCTTGATAACAGCGAATCGAAAATCAAGTCATACATTACCAAAAACTATTCCGACGGTATAGATGTTGCAGAGATTTCAGGAATAAAAAGAGTTGATGATTATACCTGTACCGTTTTGTTCAATTCGCGCGATATAAATGCGGTTTCTGCCCTGAATGCGACCGTTGTTTCCAAAGCGTTCTGTTCAGCGGACTACGTAAAGGGCGAAGCGGAAAAGATAAAGGCCATATCAAAGCTCGCCATGGGCTGCGGGCCGTATTATCTCTCGGATTATGACGAAGAAAACCGCACCGCGGTCCTGCTCGCAAATAAATACTCGCTGAAAGCCCCTGAAGTATTTACAAGAGCTGAGTTTAAGGATATACCGTCTGAAGATGATGCCGTCAGCCTTTTTAAGGACGGAAAGGTCAATATCATCTCCGGCACAGCGTCTCCCGCGTTGATTTCAAGCCTCGGCACTGAAGGCAGCAAAAGCTGCTTTACCAATGCCGGCAGTTACACATCTCTGTTTATTTCGGCAGCAGTTCCGCTTGAGGCCCGCAAGATACTTATGGGCCTCTATCCGTCAAACGATTTGATTGATAAAGAGTACGGCGGTTATTACACAAAGCCGTCAAGACCTCTGAGCGTCAGGTTTGATGAGTATCCCGGCGATGCTCAGCCTTATTATCAGCCTACTCTGAAGGGCGCTTTTCTGAGCGGGATTGTCACCTCGCTTACCGCTTACTGCCGCGGAACACAGGACAGCCTTGATTACAGGCTTCTGACCGCCTTCGCGGATACTCTTTCCCAGTTCAATGTTAAGCTGACCGTAAAGCCGTGTGAAGACAGCGAATTTGACTCCGCCGTAAAGGGCGGTAAGGCCGATATATGGATAGACAGCGTTCCCGACGGCATTACCTGCGATAAATATGAATATTATAACAGCAGCGGAGTATATAATTACACCGGTATAAATGACGCCGATATTGACTCGCTTACGATGAGAATCCACAGAGCGACCGGGTTTTCCGACAGAGGCGCACTTATGAGAGAACTTCTTGACCTTGTTATGAGCAACTATGTGGAGTATCCGCTCTATCAGCTTCAGAGGGTCGATATTTATGATACCTCGGTTATCTCACAGGAGTCGCTTATTGATGCCGCGGCGTATGACGGTTACTCCGATATGCTTTGTTTACTCTATTGATTACACTATATATGGTATAATATATCTGTAAAATACTACAGATTGTTGTACTTTCCAATTTCATTGACTTTTCACAAAAAAATCGGGTGTAAAAATCATTTTTACACCCGATTTATTTCTTTTCGGTCAAAATTTACAATTATATTTGTGCAACTTTCACAGAAAATCAAATATAAAAAAGTTTGACAAATGACGGTTTGTTCAATATAATGCGTGCGTCCTGACAGAAAGAACGCATTCAGGCACATTATCAGTGCTTTTATGTGAAAACAAAAAGGAGAATTATATGCCGATAAAGACAATATCGGGAGACCTTGTCAGAGCGAAGACGGGCATCAGAATTCTTTCTGCGTTTATTGCAGCGATTATTGCTTTGTCTTCCGGCCTGGTTGTTTACGCTCAGCCCGCCGATATCAATGTGAAAATCATTGACGGGTTAAAGTCAAGCAGCATCAGCACTGACAGCAGAGACCCCGCACAGATCGTCCGAGAGGCAGGATATGTCCTTGACGTAAATGACAGGCTGGATGCCGACAGGTTTTCCGAAAAAGACGGAGGCACAATCATAATCAGACGAGCCCGTCTGATAAGAATCAATGAAAACGGTATTATTTCCTATATACTCGGCTATGACAACAGCCTGAGTGATGTTGATTCTATTTCGGCCGAGCAGGCTTATGATGAAGTTAACTCCGAAAAAAATGACAGTATAGGGTCATTCATTAACAGAGCAAATACAGTCATAATCAGCGCAGACGGCAAGACAAAGAAGTTTGCCGTTACAGCCGACACAGTCGGTGAAGCTCTTGAAAAAGCGGGAATAAAGCTCGGAAAGTGTGATGTTGTAAGCCCCCGAAAGGATACCGCGCTGACCGGCAAGACAAAGATTTTTGTCAGAAGGGTCAGCTACAAAATCCGTACGCAAGCTGAAACGATTCCTTTCGAGACAACCGTTATTGCAGACCCTTCCATGCCCGCGGGCAGTACCGAGATTATCACCAAGGGCGAAAGCGGCAGGAAAATAGTGTTTTATATTGATAAGTATGTCAACGGCGAATTGGCAGAAACAAAAACAGGCAAAGAAACAGTGCTTTCAAAGCCGGTTACTCAGGTCACAAAGTCAGGAACAAAATCAATTGACTCACTTTCCGGCTATGACAGCAACGGTCTGCCTATTTCGGAGCTTGAGGCTCCCGCGGACTTTGCCGTAAAAGCAAACGGCGAGCCTGCAAAATACCGCTATTGCATAAACGGCAAGGCGACTGCCTATACCGATGACCCCATCACCTCAACAGGTATAGTGCCCAAGCCCGGGTATATTGCCGTTGACCCCAAGCAGATTCCCTACGGCACAGAGTGCTATGTTGTATCCGCGGACGGCAAGTATGTTTACGGTTACTGCATTGCGGCTGACACGGGCGGATTTGTTAAGATGGGAAACACCACCATTGACCTTTATATGAATTCGGAATCAATGTGTGACGAATGGGGAAACAGACCTGTAAATATTTACATTCTGTAATCCTGAATAATCCTGCTTAAAAATGACGGACTGCGGCCTCGTGCCGCAGTCCTCGGTGTTTATAAATATTATTCTTGATTTTCAGCTTGCCTTAGGTTATAATAAGCAGGCAATATAAGCCGGTGTGATGGAATTGGCAGACGTGCCGGACTCAAAATCCGGTCCTGGCGACAGGGTGCGGGTTCGACCCCCGCCACCGGCACCAAAGAGACTTGCGAGAGCAGGTCTTTTTTTTTTATTAAAATTCTCATATAATAAAGAAACGCATACCTGCAGGTATGCGTTTCCGATATGTTTTATTTATGCTGCGGACGCGTAATTGATTGTGAGAGTGGCGTTTGTAGGAGTGCCGCTTTCGGATGTAAGGGCGTTATCGCTGCATCTGATGTAAACGTACTCGCCGGCATTTATGTCGAGAGTGCCGTCACTCGAGAGCTTGGGAGCTTTTGCCTGAGTGAGGTATCTTGCTCCGTCCTCAAAAGGTTCATCAAGAAGGTAAATATACCATTTAACATCGGGGTCTGAAGAAGTGAACGAATATTTTTCGGCTGCATCGCAAATGAAAGCGGTTACGCCGGCATTGTCAAAGGCCTGCTCCGCTGTAACCACAACCGGTTCGCTGTTGATGATAAGCGGGGGAATCTCTTCGGCTGTTTCATCGGAAACGGGCTGCGTTTCCTCCTGAACGCCTTTGTAAACAAGAACGTTTTCGGCTCCTGAGCCGTCCCAGTAAATTGTGCAGTGCTCATCGTCTGTGAATTCTACTTTTGCTTTTGTAATATCATCGGCCGAGCCCATATGGAAGATGTAGGTGCTTCCGTCAATTTCATAGTCGAAGGGAACTCCGGTGTATTCATTGCCGTAGATACATTCTTTCATACTGTCGGTAAAAACGTATGTTGATGTTTCTTCGCCGTTTACCACAACTGCCCACACACCGGCTTTAAAAGGCTGTGAGGCTTTGTCTGCCTTGGGCTTGGGGGTTTCTGCCGTAGCTCCGCAGGCGGTAACACAAAGGGCGATTGCCGCAACAAGCATAAGGGATAATATCTTTTTCATATTCTTTCCTCCTTGTTTTGTCTATTCCATAAAATACCACAATTTTTTCTCACTTTCAATAAAAAAATACAAGTGTCACAATTTATTAACATATGAAAAACCGATTGGTATAAATGAAGGATGCGTGTCTTTTTTCACTTGCATTTCATAAGAATATGTTTTATAATAATATAAGTTAATTATAGACAATATCGGGGGATATATATCATGGCCGAGAATATTCAGGATAAGATTGAGCTCTATTACGCCTCTCTTTCCAAAGGTCAAAAGAAAATAGCGGACTACATATCCGAAAACTATGAGAAGGCCTCTTTTATGACAGCCGCCGATCTCGGCACAGCCGTGAATGTGAGTGAAAGTACTGTTGTGAGATTTGCCTGCCGTATAGGATTTGACGGCTATCCCGATTTTCAGAGAAATCTGCGCGAAACGGTTAAATCCCGCCTTACAAGCGTGCAGAGAATGGATGTTGCCTCTAACATAAACGATAATGACATACTGCAGAATGCTCTTATGCAGGATGCCGAAACCATAAAGAAAACGAGAGATACTGTTTCCCGCGAGGCTTTTGCCGGCAGTGTTCAGGCAATTAACGAGGCCAAGAAGATATATATCCTCGGCGTACGCTCATCCTCATCCCTTGCAGCTTTTGCCGCTTTTTATATGGGATATATATATGATGTTGTGCTTGTAAACACTTCCGCCTCAAGTGAAATGTTTGAGCAGATGTTTCATATTACTGCGGACGATCTCTGCATTGCGATTTCTTTTCCGCGTTACTCTAACCGCACCATAAACGCTCTCAAATTTGCTCAGAGCAGAGGCGCCAAAATAATATCTATTACAGACGGTGAGCTTTCTCCCATAGCAAAATATGCCACCCATCTTCTTCTCGCTCCAAGTAATATGGTTTCGTTTGTCGATTCGCTGGTAGCGCCGCTCAGCCTTATAAATGCCCTTATTGCCGCCGCTTCCAGAGAAAAGAAGGAAGAGGTCCACTCCAGGTTTGAGGATCTGGAGCATCTTTGGCAGGAGTACCGCGTTTACAGCACCACCGGGGAGGAAAAACAGTGAATGCCGATGTTGTCGTAATCGGCGCCGGCGCGGCGGGTATGATGGCTGCGGGTACAGCCGGAGAGGCCGGAAAAAAAGTTATTCTGCTTGAAAGAAATGCCAAACCCGGCAGAAAGCTTATGATTACCGGTAAGGGCAGGTGCAATCTCACAAACAACACTCAGGAGATTGATGAGCTTATTTCCAATGTGCCTCAGAACGGCAGATTTCTGTACGGCGCGTTTTCAAAGTTTATGCCTGCCGATGTTATGGATTTTTTTGAAAACAGGGGAGTGCCTCTCAAAACAGAGAGAGGCCGCAGAGTTTTTCCCGTTTCCGACAAAGCGGCGGATATTGTTGACTCTCTTTCGTCCTACGCTGCAGACAATTCGAATTTTGTAAACGCGAGAGCCAAAGAGCTTATAATTGATAACGGCGCTGTCAGAGGCGTTGTTACATATGACGGTGAGCAATTCTTTGCCGACAGGGTGATTGTAGCAGCGGGCGGTTTCTCTTATCCGGCTACCGGCTCAGACGGTGACGGCTTTGCGCTCGCTAGGCAGGCCGGTCATACCCTTTACGGTCCTCAGGCATCACTTGTGCCTCTTGAGATACACGAGGGCTTTTGCTCCCGCCTCTCCGGCCTGTCACTGAGAAATATAGCGATAAAAGTAATTGATACCGCATCCGGCAAAACGATTTATGAAGACTTCGGGGAATTGCTCTTTACTCATTTCGGAGTTTCCGGGCCGGTAATCCTTTCGGCATCTGCGCACCTGAAAAACCCCGAGAAGGGCAGATACAGGATTTCGGTCGATCTTAAACCGGCGCTCTCTCATGAAATGCTTGATGCCAGAATACTCAGGGATTTTTCCGAAAACCTGAACAGAAATTTTATAAATTCTCTCAATTCCCTTCTGCCCAAATCTCTTGTGCCGGTTATTGTTTCACTGAGCGGAATACCGATGAATCTCAAGGTGAATCAGGTTACCAAAGAGCAGCGCGTCGGGCTCGTTTCTCTGCTTAAGGACTTTTCGGTAACCGTTACCCGCACGAGGCCCGTTGAAGAGGCGGTCATCACCAGGGGCGGAGTAAATGTGAAGGAAATCAATCCATCCACACTCGAATCAAAGCTTGTCAGAGGTTTGTATTTTGCGGGCGAAGTAATAGATGTGGATGCTTATACCGGAGGATTCAATCTGCAGATTGCCTTTTCCACCGGCCGTCTTGCAGGCTTACAATGTGCAAAGGAGTAACAGTAAATGATAGTTAATGTTGCGATTGACGGCCCTGCCGGAGCAGGGAAGAGCTCCGTGGCGAAGGCCGCCGCGGCTAAGCTCGGGTACATATATGTTGATACCGGCGCCCTTTACAGAGCGGTTGGGCTTTATGCCCTCAATAACGGTATTCCTACCGATGATGCCGCTTCGGTTTCCGGCTGCCTCAAAGATATTAAAGTCGAGCTTAAGTTTTCCGATGAGGGTCAGCAGGTTTATCTAAACGGTGAAAATGTTTCGGCTTTTATCAGGACTCCGGAGGCTTCCATGGCCGCGTCGAATGTTTCGGCTATTCCCGCCGTCAGGTCTTTCCTTTTTGACCTGCAGAGAAATATAGCAAAAGAGAATTCGTGCATTATGGACGGCAGAGATATCGGCACCGTCGTGCTTCCGGATGCCGCGGTCAAAATATTTCTGACAGCCTCACCCGAAATAAGGGCAAAAAGAAGATATGATGAGCTTATAGCAAAAGGTCAGAGTGTTGAATATAAAGATGTGCTCGATGAGCTTATTCAGAGAGATTACAACGATTCACACAGGCAGGTTGCTCCGCTCAAACCCGCGCAGGACAGCGTTATTCTTGATAACGGAGAGCTTAACCTCGAAGAATCCGCGGACAGAATCATTGAAATAATTGAGGAGAAAATCGGATGAGCAAATATGATTTTTCAAAACCCGTAAGAGAGCATAAACTTTACTGGATTCTTTCTCCCATCGGGCGTCTTATCAATTTCATAAGATTCAGAATCAGATATGTCGGAGTGGAGAATATCCCCGAAAGCGGAGGCTTTATTCTCGCGTCAAACCATATTCATCTTATTGACCCTATGATTATAGCCATGGGCATCAAAAAGAGGCAGCTTCATTTTATGGCAAAGAAAGAGCTGTGGAACAATCCCATTGTTGCCTGGGCATTTACCAGGGTAAACGGTTTTCCGATTGACAGGGGCGGAGCCGATTCTCTTGCGCTCAAACACGCCGCTGAGATTATAAGCACCGGCCACATACTCGGAATATTCCCCGAAGGCACAAGATCCAGAAACGGCAAAATAGGCAAAGGAAAAAGGGGAGCAGCCAACCTCGCAGCTCAGGGAAAATGCGGAATTCTTCCCGTGTCTGTTTACAATAATCAGGGTCTGAAACTGCGCTCTAAATATACCGTCAGATACGGTAAGCTTATTCCCTACGAAGAGCTCGGGCTTTCCGAAAACGCCACAAGGGAAGAGCAGATTGCCTGCACCGAAATGATTATGTCCAAAATCACCGAGCTCTGGGAGGAAGGCCATTGCGACTGATTGTAGCCGAAAAGGCCGGATTCTGCTTCGGCGTTGAGCGCGCCGTAAATACAGCTTATTCTCTTGCAGAGAAAGGAATCAAGGCCAAAACACTCGGTCCGCTCATCCACAATACCGATGTGATACGCGACCTGGAAGAAAAGGGCATAGGAGTTATCGATTCCCCCGAGCAGGCAAAAAAAGACGAAACGCTAATAATCAGGGCGCACGGCGTTTCCCCCTCTGTTTATGCGCAGGCGGAGAAATACGCCGCGGAAGTGTGCGATGCAACCTGCCCCTTTGTTAAAAAAATCCACGGCATTGTTTCCGATAATTCAGGTTCCGACTGCCCGGTTCTTATAGCGGGAGACCCCGACCATCCGGAGGTTATCGGTATCAGAGGCTTTTGCAGCGGCGAAGCGTATATTTTCAGAGACTCCGAAGAGCTTAAAAACATCTTTGAAGAAAACAGGGATATATGCGATAAAGGAATAATAGCGGTATCGCAGACCACTTTTTCCGAAAACGAGTGGAAAAAATGTTTAAAAATAATAAAATTTTACTGTACAAACGCAAAAATATTTGATACAATATGCGGTGCAACCCGCGAAAGGCAGTCGGAAGCCGAATCGCTTGCCCGCAGATGTGATGCCGTTATCGTGATAGGCGGCAGACACAGTTCCAACACAGTCAAGCTGCATAATGTATGCGCAGGGTACTGTGACACTTTTCTGGTGGAAAGAGCCGAAGAGCTCAAAAATATAGATTTTTCCACATACGCCCTTGTGGGCGTTACGGCCGGAGCATCCACTCCGCGCTCAATTATTAAGGAGGTACTTTTAGCTATGTCCGACATCATTGAAAACGCAAATAACCAGGTAGAGGAGGTGCCTTCTGAAGCATTGTCATCAAATGACCAGAGTTTTGCCAATTTACTTGAGCAGTCTCTTGCAAATATGAATAACAATCAGAAGGTCATCGGCACCGTAATGGGAATCACTCCCACCGAGATTCAGGTCGATATCGGCAGAAAACAGGCCGGTTTTGTCCCCATCGAGGAGTATTCCGCAGACCCCAACGCAAACCCCGCAGAAGAGCTTAAAATCGGTGATGAGATTGAGCTCATCATTATGAAGACCAATGACGCCGAAGGCACAATGCTTCTTTCAAAGAAGCGCGCAGACGCTCAGAAATCCTGGGGCGACATCGTTGAAGCAAAAGAGAGCGGTGAAATCCTTGAGGGTACCGTTACCTCTATTATCAAAGGCGGCGTTCTTGTAACCGCTAAGGGCTCCACCGTATTTATCCCCGCTTCTCTCGCCACCGAGCGCAGAGATGACAGCCTTGAGGACCTCCTCAAGAAGACTGTCAGCTTCCGCATTATTGATGTTGATCCCGCCAGAAAGAGAGCAGTCGGTTCAGTCCGCTCCGTTCTCAGCGAAAAGAAAAAGGCCGCTTCCGAAGCTTTCTGGGCAGCCGCAGAGGAAGGCAAAGTTTACACGGGCGTTGTGAAGTCGCTTACCAATTTCGGCGCTTTTGTTGACATCGGCGGTGTTGACGGAATGGTTCACATTTCCGAAATGTCATGGAAGAGAATCAAGCATCCTTCCGAGATATTTACCGTTGGTCAGGAAGTTGAAGTTTATATCAAGGCTCTTGACCGTGAAAACAAGAAGATTTCTCTCGGCTACAGAAAAGACGAGGATAATCCCTGGGCTATTCTCAAAAAGACATATCCCGAAGGCAGTATAGTTGAAGCGGAGATAGTCGGTATCACCACTTTCGGCGCGTTCGCCAGGGTTATTCCCGGCATTGACGGCCTTATCCATATTTCGCAGATAGCCAACCGCCGCATAAACAAGCCCGATGAGGTTCTCAAAGTCGGCGAAAAGGTTACTTGCAAGATTACCGCTATTGATTATGATAAGAAGCGCGTAAGCCTTTCAATCCGTGCTCTTCTTCCCGAAGAAGAATATGATGATGAGCCCGCTGATGAGGCTGATGATGCTCAGGAAGCTGATGAAGAAGTATCCGAGGCAGTCGCCGAGGCAGCTGAAGAAGTTGCCGCAGCCGATGAGGCTATTGAAGAAGCAGCTCAGGCAGTTGTAGAAGCAACCGAAGAAGCTCCTGCCGCAGAAGAAGCTCCTGCCGCAGAAGAAGCTCCTGCCACAGAAGAAGCTCCCGCCGCAGAAGAAGCTGTTGAAGAGGCTCCCGCCGCTGAGGAATCAGCTGAATAATTACACAATACAGGCGCCCACAGAATACTCACTCTGTGGGCTTCTTTTATGGATGGTGAGTATATGGCAAAAAACAAGGCGGTCGGGCCGCTTTATTGTATATCCGCCGCACTGATTTGGGGAATGTCGTTTGTTGCCCAGAAGGCCGGCGCATCAGTCGGAACATTTACTTTCAACGGCATCAGGCTGCTTATCGGCGGTATCTCGCTTATTCCCGCTGTGATTGTTTCTTACAGAAAAAGCAGATTGCTGCCTCCGGACTTAAACAGCCCGGATATGTTTGATAAAAAAAGCGTTTTCTCCGGAGGGCTCGTGTGCGGCATTGCCCTTTTTTCGGGTACTACATTGCAGCAGCACGCTTTCACATATAATCTGGAAGCCGGCAAGGTTGCTTTTATCACAGCGCTGTATATGATTCTTGTGCCCATTTTCGGGTTGTTTATGAAAAAGAAAGCCGGGCTCAATCTCTGGTTCGGTGTGCTGCTCGGTATAACCGGTCTTTATCTTATCTGTATTACCGGCGGCAGCGTTTTTTCGGCAGGCAAAGGGGAGCTTTGCGCTCTTGCGTGCGCATTTTGTTTTGCGGCTCATATTCACTCCGTTGACCATTTCTGCACAAAGGTCAACAATGTTACGCTCTCTTGCCTTCAGTTCCTTTTTGCGGGCATCGTTTCACTGGTTTGTATGCTTGTTTTTGAGCGCCCGTTTGATCTTTCCGCCGTTCTTTCCATGGCAGTCCCCATCCTTTATGCGGGGCTCGGTTCCTGCACGCTCGGATTTACTTTTCAGATTTTCGGTCAGAAAACAACGGAGCCTGCTCTCGCCTCGCTCCTTATGTGCTTTGAATCTGTTTTTGCAGCAATATTCGGCTGGCTTATTCTCAAGGACCACCTCACATCGCGCGTGCTTATCGGATGCGCCGTTATGTTTGCCGGTGTTGTTGTAACTCAGATTCCCGTTTCAAGGCTTTGCAAAAATTCTTCGGAAGGAGAAAAGGCAGATGGCATCTAAAATCGTTTCGGCAATTCTTTCCGCTCTGTTCGGTTTATCGGTGCTCGTATTCCCCGGCGCGGGCAATATAGGAGATATAGCAAGCACTATGATTTTCGGACTCCCTGTGAGCAATAATGCCATAAATGAAACATATTCACAGGAAATATCGGATTCCGACGTGATATCCTTTGACGGACATAGCGGTATTGTCAGAAATAAAATAATTCTTATTCTCGACCCGTCCGTGAAGCTTTTCCGCAAGTACTCTTTATTTGCGAGAGAGGGCCTTAAAGCTGTAGGCTGGTGCACTCCTGTTGATTTATATGTTGTTTCCGACACTTTTTCCTCTGCATCGGATTTGATTGCCGAGTGCAAAAGGCTTGAGTCAAATGACGAAATTCTTCTTGCTGCACCCATAACGGTCAGGGAAAACTCTCCGACTCTCACTCCCAATGATCCTTTTGAGTCTCCTTCCGGCGGAACTGTCTGGGACGAGCTCAATCCTGCGGGAGATAACTGGTGGCTTGAAGCAATCAACGCAAGACAGGCGTGGGATTATCTTCATCTTCTTTCACCTGTCACACTCGGCGTAATAGACAGCGGCGTTGATACCGAACACCCCGACCTCAAAGGTCAGATTTCATTCCCCGGCAAAAAGTTCGGCAAACGCAACCGGCCGACAAATCACGGCACTCATGTTTGCGGCATTATGGCGGCGGTTCAGAATAACGCAGAAGGCATTTCCGGCATATTGCCCGGCGCCCGTATATCTTTTGTTGACTGGTCTCCGGAAGAGGATCAGAAGTGGAATACGACCCTTTCAATCCTTTTCGGATTTGTCAAGGAGGTCAAGGCCGGCGCCAGAGTTATAAATCTATCGGTGGGCAAATCAAGCTCAGTGGAGGACCCTGAGTCTGAGCTTCCTCTCAGCGATAAAATGTCTGACGGCTTTCTTTTCAGTTACGCTATGGCTTCGCTCCTTTGCAGGAAGTATGATTTTCTTGTAGTTGAGTCCGCCGGAAACGGCAACTCTGAATCCAAAAGAATAGACGCCGTTAATTCCGGGCTGTTCTCATCTGTTCTTGAAGGCTATATTTTTACCGGCTTGAATCCGGTACGCAAAAGTGATATAATAAACAGGATCCTTTTGGTCGGCTCGGCATCAAACCGTTATCATCGCAACTACCGTCAGTCGTATTTTTCCAATGTCGGTCCCGAGGTTGAAATCTGCGCTCCCGGCAACAGTGTTTATTCCTGCAATTACGAAGAAGGAAAGTACGCTTATATGAGCGGCACCTCAATGGCGGCACCCGTAGCAGCTGCAATAGGCGGACTTGTCTGGAGCGTAAATAACAGCTTTACCGGCGATATGGTCAAAGAGATTCTCATTTCATCCTGTACTTTATACGCTCAGCCGGATACAGACTCTCCGTACCTGGGCAATAGCGAGCTGCTGCCGATTCCGATGGTTGACGCTAAAAGTGCCGTTGAAAAGGCTCTTCAGCTGACCTATAACGATCTTTCAAGGTTTACCGGCACCTGCCCCGGAGCGGAAAACGGCTATGTTCTCTACGGCACCGATAAGTTCACCGTTCTTCCCGACGGTTCCTATGATTTTCTTGCTGTCAGCGGTGATAAAGAGCTTGTTTTCTTTGCCGAGGACGGCAAAGAATTAAACCCTTCGGGTTCTCAGGATGATGACCCGGCAGAGCAGCCGGCCGAAACAGACACATATAACCCGGCGCCGTCTCCCGCTTCCGGCTCAGAGACAGCACCTGAGCCTGCAGACGGCGTTCAGGACGGCGAAGCCGCGCAAGATGCTGCGGTAATTACGGACACAGAGGGCAATGCTTAAGCTCAGCCCTGATATATCAGAGAAAGGAAGATGTCAATGGCAGAGATTACCAAAAAATGGTTCAAGGAAATGTCGGTCTATCAGATATGGACCAGAAGCTTCTGTGACAGCAACGGAGACGGCATAGGTGATTTACCCGGCGTTTACTCAAAGCTCGATTATATAAAGAGTCTCGGAGTGGATGCTATCTGGTTTTCACCGATTTATCCCACTCCCAACGCGGATTACGGATATGACATCTCCGACTACAAAAACATCAACCCTGAATTCGGCACTCTTGACGACTTCAAAAAAGTGCTTGACGGTGCTCACGAGAGAGATATGAGAGTCTTTATGGACCTCGTTGTAAACCACACCTCCGACGAGCACGAATGGTTCAAGGAGAGTGCGAAGAGCGTTGACAACCCCTACCACGATTATTATTTCTGGCGCAAGGGCAAGGGCAACAAGCCGCCCAATAACTGGCTTTCCGTTTTTGAGGGCGGCGCCTGGGAATACAACAAGAACCTTGATGAATATTACCTTCACGTTTTCGCCAAGAAGCAGCCCGACCTCAATATGGATAACCCCAAAGTCCGTGAAGAGGTAAAGAGCATAATGCGTTTCTGGCTTGATATGGGCGTTGACGGCTTCAGAGAGGATGTTATCACATTCATCTCCAAGGCGGAAGGATTGCCCAACGGCATTCCTCTTCCCGTTGCGACCGGTGTGGAGCATTATAAGCACGGCCCGCATCTTGACGAGTATCTTGATGAGTTCAGAGCCGTAACAAACGAATATGACTGCATGACCGTCGGCGAAGGCCCTATGACGAGTCTCAAGGATGCGGTCGAGCTTTGCAGCGAAGGCCCGAATCAGAAGCTTGATATGCTCATTTCATTTGATCATATGAACGCCGACTGCATGGTAACGGACTGGATTAAGGTTCCTTTCAGCCTCAGAAAGCTCAAGAATACCATGACAAAGTGGCAGAAGGCAATGTACGGCAGAGGTTGGAACTGCCTTTATATCGAAAACCACGACCACGCCCGTATTATTGACAGATACGGCTCTCTTAAATACAGAGTGCAGAGCGGCAAAGCCCTCGCCACAATGTATTTCCTCCAGTGCGGCACACCGTTTATTTATCAGGGCCAGGAAATAGGCATGACAAATATCAGCGTGAATCATCTTTATGAGTATAAAGATGTTATGACCTTCAATAATTTCCGTTTGTTCTCCGGCATCCTGCACTTCTCAGAAAAGAGGTTCCTCAAACTTGCAAGTCAGGTGAGCCGTGAAAACGCAAGAACCCCCGTTCAGTGGAATTCCGGCAGAAACGCTGGCTTCACCACAGCAGATGAACCCTGGTTCAAGATTAACGAAAACTATAAGGAAGTAAACGTTGAGGACGCGGAAAAGGATGAAAACTCCCTGCTCAACTATTACCGTAAGCTTACAAAATTCCGCAAGGAAAATGAAATCGTAATTTACGGCGAGTATAATCTTCTTTATGAAAACAGCAAGGATCTGTTTGTGTATGAGAGATTATATGAAGGAAAGAGACTGCTTGTTATCACTTCTTTCAGCGAGAATCCGGTCAAGTTCAAAACCCCTGTCGGATATAATCTCAGTGAGGGCAGGCTTGTGCTTCAGAACTATGATGTTATTGACCCGGGCAGGAATGATTTCTTTACCAAACCTTACGAAGCAAGAGTTTATCTTTTTGATTAATAAATGAAAAGGAGTAATTTATATGTCATCCGTAAAAAAATATCTGGCTGAATTCATAGGCACATTCGTTCTTGTATTCTTTGCCTGCGGCACTGCCGCGGCTATCGGCTGTGACGGCCCCAACTATCTCGCTGTTGCTGTTGCATTCGGCCTTGTAATTGTTGCAATGGCCTATTCCATAGGCAACGTTTCCGGCTGCCACATCAACCCCGCTGTTTCAATCGCAATGCTTATCAGCGGCAAAATGTCAGTCGCGGATTTCATCGGCTATCTTGTTGCTCAGTTCCTCGGCGGCATAGCGGGTGCGGCGGCAATGATTCCCTTCCTCGGAAGTGACTGCGGTTTCGGCGCGAACGCTCTGTTTGAGGGCAGCATAGCTAAATCACTGGTTATTGAGATTATCCTCACATTTGTTTTCGTTCTTGCCATTCTCGGCGTTACATCCAAGGCTGAAAACAGCAATGTTGCCGGTCTTGTAATCGGCCTTTCGCTCACTCTCGTTCATCTGCTCGGTATTCATTTCACCGGCACATCCGTAAACCCCGCCCGTTCTTTCGGACCCGCTCTTTTCGCAGGCGGAGAGAATCTTGCCTGTGTCTGGGTGTTCATTGTTGCTCCTCTCGTGGGCGGCGCTCTTGCGGCGGTTTGTTATAAAATCCTTGATTCAAAAAAAGAAGACTGATTGACTGACTGTCATTTATTATGCCGTGCGTTTTTCGCACGGCATTCTTTTTTAAAAAATAGTTGTAAAAATTCAAAATATGATTTATAATAATAACAATTTCATATAAATATGTGGAGGGTTATTATATGAAAACTGCAAAAAAAATCATTGCTTTTCTGACTGTTGCGGTCATTCTGATTTCCTGCATGGGTCTTCCGTCTTATGCTTACGGATACAGAAAGAAAACAGCTCTTTCCGTTTCTGAAGGTATTGAGGCGCTCAGAGGTCAGTTTGAATCTTTCACCGGCCCCAAGAAAAACGGATATGCGCTTGACTCAAAGTTTTATTCGCCGGTAGGAAAAAATGACAAGACCAAATATCCGATTGTTATTTTCCTTCACGGTATCGGTCACGGCGATTATGAGGGCAGCCAGCTTGATGACAGCCTTATGCCTTATTGGTCAAGCTGTGAGTTCCAGTCGAGATTTGACGATGCAGGCGGCGCTTTCATCCTTCTGCCCAGAGCTCCGGAAGATCAGAAGACTTACTGGAATGAGGGCTTTATAGAGCCTCTGCGCGCTCTTATTGATACTTTTATCGCCGAGCACAAAGATAATGTTGACACTACAAGAATTGCCGTTACCGGTTCTTCCGCCGGCGGCGGAATGGTCTGGCTTATGCTTGAGGCGTTCCCCGGTCTGTTCTCCTGCGCATTTCCTCT
>JAEEGL011703884.1_pt1 | contig 29032 bp, 22 predicted proteins | sample 9134231 | NCBI WGS metagenome assembly JAEEGL01 (sample SAMN16246548, study PRJNA631951) | gut metagenome | biome: gut microbiome; feature: rumen; material: fiber-attached | host: Bos | place: Iran: Karaj | collected 2018-10 | reverse complement strand
TTATCAGTATATCAGTTAAAGATATGTATAATACAAGTCCGGTTACGACCAACTGAATAAAAAGCAGCAATGAAAACAGAGGTTTATTTTGTATACTTTGCCAAAGATCCTGAAAGAAATATTTCATGCTTTACTCCTTTTCTGTGTTACTAAATAATGTGTAAAAAACTTAGATTCCTGCAGGAGCAGTGCCGATCGTTTTTTGCGGCTGCTTTGGTTTCATTTACGTTCCAATAAACTTCAGTAGTGCAGGACAACGCTGCGGATGCTGCAATTGCGCAAACAGAAATGATAACAGCGATCATAGTGATTGCGAGGATAGTTTTGAATGTGCTTATGACAAATCTCATTTGATATAATATTATTTGAGACATTTCCGCATTTGTTCATCCGGTCAATATTCCGTAAATCATAGCTCCGCAAGCAACAAAGCTGAAAATGAATCTAACGCGGTTTTTATTTCTGATATTATTATAACATGGTGACTATGGATTGTCAAGGTATTTTTCCGTTCCCCATGTAGAAATACAGCCATTCATGTGGGGGATTTGTTGAATTTGAACAAATGGCGTTTCAAATGATCAGAATTTACTTTGAATGCTTTTTTTTCTTCAACAGTCATCTGCCGCAACGGTAAAAAACGCTGCATACAGTGAGAAAAGTCTAATTTGAGCAAATAACGGACAAATGAAAATCGGCGACGGAATAATGATCCCGCCGCCGTTGCGTATGTTTGTTTATTATTATTTCGCGTATTCGATCGCTCTGTTTTCTCTGATAACGTGAACTTTGATCTGTCCGGGATATTCAAGCTCATTTTCGATCTTATTAGCAATATTTCTTGCGAGTATGATCATTTCGTCATCATTGATCTCTTCAGGTCTTACCATTACCCTTATTTCACGGCCTGCCTGTATCGCGAACGAACGTTCAACGCCCTTGAAGTCGTTTGCAAGCTCTTCAAGACGTTCAAGACGTTTGATATAGCTTTCAAGGTCTTCTCTTCTTGCTCCGGGACGAGCTGCGGAGATAGCGTCTGCCGCCTGAACTATGCACGCAAGGATCGATTTTGCCTCAACGTCGCCGTGATGCGCTTCGATAGCGTGGATAATATTTTCATGTTCCTTATATTTACGCGCGACCTCAACGCCGATGGAAACGTGCGAACCTTCCGCCTGATGGTCGAGCGCTTTACCGATATCGTGTAAAAGTCCTGCGCGTTTTGCGGACGTAATGTCAACACCAAGTTCGCCTGCAAGGATACCGGCAAGATTTGAGACCTCGATAGAATGGTCAAGAACGTTCTGACCGAATGAGGTTCTGAATCTCAGACGTCCGATAAGCTTGACGATCTCGGGATGTATGCCGTGAACGCCTGTTTCGAATATCGCGCGTTCGCCTTCCTTTTTGATCGTCTGATCGATTTCCTTACGCGCTTTTTCGACCATTTCACCGACACGCGTAGGATGTATGCGACCGTCGGAAATAAGTTTTGTCAGAGCTATTTTCGCGATTTCCCTGCGGACCATATCGAAAGATGAAAGCGCGATCGTTTCATGCGTATCGTCTATGATAAGGTCAACGCCGGTAAGGGCTTCGAGAGTTCTTATATTACGTCCTTCTCTTCCGATTATACGTCCTTTCATTTCATCGTTAGGCAGCTGGATAACAGAAACGGTTGTTTCGGAAACATGATCCGAAGCGCATTTCTGAATTGCGACCGAAAGAATTTCTTTCGCTTTTGTTTCGGCCTCGTCAAGCGCTCTTGTTTCATACTCTTTGATCATGAGAGCCTGCTCGTGTTTGAGTTCATCTTCGAGAGTAGACATAAGGTAGGTTTTTGCCTGGTCTACCGTCATGCCGCTGATACGTTCAAGCACGGCGCGCTGTCCGAGTTTGATATCCTCGATTTCGGCTTCTTTTGCCTCGAGAGTCTTCATTTTGTTTGCGAGAGCAGTTTCTTTATGTTCGTAGGATTCGGCGCGTTTGTCGAGCACCTCTTCTCTCTGAACAAGACGTTTTTCGAGTTTCTGCATCTCGTTGCGTCTGTCGCGGATCTCTTTTTCCGCCTCGCTTCTGGATTTGTGAATTTCTTCTTTTGCTTCAAGAAGGGCTTCCTTCTGTTTTGTGTCTGCTGTTTTGATTGCTTCGTTAATTATCGTCTTGGCTTTTTCTTCCGCAGAGCCTATCATAGCTTCGCCGATTTTTTTGCGGTATGCGATTCCGAGAAAAAACCCGACCGCAAGGCAAGCGATAGCTACTGCTATTATAATCATAACAATAATCCAATCCATCTGTGTATAACACCTCCCGGTACATATTTTTGAAAGATAAATCATCTTATGTAAAACTATAATATGATGGGCATAAAAACCTAAATTATATTTTACTACAAAATGACGGAAAAGTCAATATATTGATTTTTACTTTTTCATAAATTTCACAATATTGCATAAAAGGCATTCGGCAGACGGTTTTTCGACAAATATACGAATTTTCGCGCTTCTCTATTTACAAAACAGAAAAATAATGATAGAATAAATCGGTTAATGCACTGTTACTTTATTAAATAAATTATTTTCAGGAGGCAAATTACATGGCACGCAAGAAAATTTCCATGGACGGCAACACCGCTGCCGCTCATGTGAGCTATGCGTTTACCGAAGTTGCGGCTATCTACCCGATAACCCCGTCTTCCGTTATGGCTGAGCTGACAGATAAATGGTCTGCCGACGGTCAGAAGAATATCTTCGGTGACAAAGTTAAGGTTATAGAAATGCAGTCAGAAGCCGGCGCTGCAGGCGCAGTTCACGGAAGCCTTTCCGCGGGCGCTCTTACAACGACCTACACCGCTTCGCAGGGTCTTCTTCTTATGATCCCGAATATGTATAAGATCGCCGGAGAACTTCTTCCGAACGTTATACATGTTTCAGCACGCTGCGTTGCTTCTCACGCGCTCAACATTTTCGGCGATCACAGCGACGTTTACGCCTGCCGTCAGACAGGTTACGCTATGCTCGCTTCCACCAACCCGCAGGAAGTTATGGATCTCGGCGCAGTTGCTCACCTTTCGACAATAAAAGGCAGAGTTCCGTTCATCCACTTCTTTGACGGTTTCAGAACATCTCATGAAATTCAGAAGATCGAAGCATGGGACTATGCCGATCTTGAAGAAATGGTAGACAAGGATGCGATCAAGGCGTTCAGAGCTCGTTCTCTCAACCCCGAACATCCCATACTCAAAGGTTCTGCCGAAAACGGCGACATATTCTTCCAGCACAGAGAAGCTTGCAACGAATATTACAATGCACTTCCCGAAATAGTTGAAGAATATATGGCGAAAGTTAACGCAAAGCTCGGCACGAACTATCAGCTTTTCAATTACTACGGCGCTCCCGATGCAGACAGAGTTATCATTGCGATGGGTTCCGTATGCGACGTTGCTGAAGAAGTTATCGATTATATGAACGCTCACGGCGAAAAAGTCGGTCTTATCAAAGTTCGTCTTTACAGACCCTTCAAAGCAGACAGACTTATTGCAGCACTCCCGAAGACTGTTAAGAAAATAGCTGTTCTCGACAGAACAAAAGAGCCCGGCTCGCTCGGCGAACCTCTTTACCTCGACGTTGTTACCGCTCTTGCAACAAACGGCAGAAACGTTAAGGTTGTCGGCGGCCGTTACGGTCTCGGTTCAAAAGACACGCCTCCGGCAAGCATCTTCGCAGTATATGAAAACCTCAAAAAGAGAGAGCCGAAGAACAGCTTCACCATCGGTATCAACGATGACGTTACCAATCTTTCTCTTAACGAGAAGGACGCTCCCGATACTGCTCCCGCAGGCACCATCAGCTGCAAATTCTGGGGACTTGGCGGAGACGGTACAGTCGGCGCAAACAAAAACTCCATCAAGATCATCGGTGACCATACGGATAAATTCATTCAGGCATACTTCCAGTATGACTCCAAGAAGACAGGCGGTATAACGATCTCTCATCTCCGCTTCGGCGACAGCCAGATCAAGTCTTCTTACTATATAACGAAAGCAGACTTTGTTGCCTGCCACAACCCCTCTTATATCGTAAAGGGATACAAGATCGTTCGCGACGTAAAACCCGGCGGAACATTCCTTCTCAACTGCCAGTGGACTCCCGAAGAGCTTGAAAAACATCTTCCTGACGAAACGAAAAAGTATATTGCAGATAACAACATTCAGTTCTATACCGTAAATGCTATCGACAAAGCCCGTGAAATCGGAATGGGCAAGAGAACGAACACGATTCTTCAGTCTGCATTCTTTGCTCTTGCAAAGATCATGCCCATGGAAAAGGCTGTTGAATATATGAAGCAGGCAGCTTACAAGTCCTATTCAAAGAAGGGCGAAGAAGTTGTCAATATGAACTATAAAGCTATCGACGCAGGTGTTGAAGCTATAGTTAAAGTAAACGTTCCCGAAGCATGGAAGAACATCAAAGTTAAGAATGCTAAGACAAAGATCACCGGCGACCGCGAAGAAATCGTTCAGTTTGTAAAGGATATCGTTGTTCCCGTTTCCAAGATGGACGGCGACTCACTGCCCGTATCAAAATTTGTAGAACGTGCCGACGGTTCATTCCCGCAGGGCGCAGCTGCATTTGAAAAACGCGGTGTTGCGGTAGACGTACCCGAATGGATACCCGAAAACTGCCTGCAGTGCAACCAGTGCGCATTTGTATGCCCGCACGCAACGATCCGTCCCTTCGCTCTTGACGAAAAAGAAGCGAAAGCAGCTCCCAAGTCCGCAAGACTTGCTCAGATGAAGGGCAAAGGCTGCGAAGGATATAAATTCACCATGGCAGTTTCTCCTCTTGACTGTATGGGCTGCGGACTTTGCGTAGGCGTTTGCCCGGCAAAGGAAAAAGCTCTCAAGATGGTTCCTCAGGAAAGCCAGGCAGACCAGCAGGCGGCATTCGACTACTGCGTAGCCAAGGTAACAAAGAAAGAAACTCCGTTTGCAGATACAACGATCAAGGGCAGCCAGTTCAACCAGCCCCTGCTTGAATTCTCGGGCTCCTGCGCTGGATGCGCCGAAACCTCTTATGCAAGACTTATCACACAGCTTTTCGGCGAAAGAATGTATATCTCCAACGCAACAGGATGTTCGTCGATCTGGGGCGGCTCTGCTCCCTCCACACCTTACACCGTAAACCGTGACAGCGGCAGAGGACCCGCATGGGCAAACTCTCTGTTTGAAGATAACGCAGAGCACGGTCTCGGTATCTGCCTCGGTCAGAAGACCATCAGAAACAGACTTCTCGAAAAAGTTAAGAAACTTATCGCCGTTGAATATGCTACAGCTGCTATAAAAGAAGCTGCAAACGCATGGATAGACACATTTGACGACGGCAAGGCAAACGAAGGCGCTACAAAGAAATTTATAGCTGCTCTCGAAGAAGACGTTCTTCCCGATTGCCCCTGCGAAGCATGCACTCTCGGCCGTGAGATCCTTGCAGAGAAAGATTATCTCTCCAAGAAATCCATCTGGATCTTCGGCGGCGACGGCTGGGCATACGATATCGGATTCGGCGGTCTGGACCACGTTATCGCTTCCGGCGAAGACGTAAACATCATGGTATTCGATACCGAAGTTTACTCCAACACAGGCGGACAGGCATCCAAGGCATCTCAGGTCGGACAGGTAGCACAGTTTGCCGCAGCAGGTAAAGCTATCAAGAAGAAAGACCTTGCTCAGATCGCAATGTCCTACGGATACGTATATGTTGCACAGGTAGCTATGGGTTCCGATATGAATCAGACAATGAAGGCTCTTCTCGAAGCGGAAGCATATCACGGTCCTTCAATCGTAATCGGTTACGCTCCCTGCGAAATGCACGGTGTTAAGGGCGGCATGACCAACTGCCAGTCCGAAATGAAGAAAGCCGTAGAAGCAGGATACTGGCAGACATTCAGATACAATCCTGCCGCAAAAGCAGCCGGAAAGAATCCTCTTACCGTAGACTGCAAGGCTCCCACCGGAAGCTATATCGACTTTATCAAGAGCGAAACACGTTATTCAAGTCTTGCCCTCAAGTTCCCCGAAAGAGCGGAACAGCTCTTCAACGAAGCTTCTCAGCTCGCTAAAGAGAAATACGAAAATCTTATCAGACAGCAGGAATTCTTCAACAAATAATTGTGGAATACGGTTGTCACAGACAACAAAACCGGCGGGACTCTTTTCTGAGTTCCGCCGGTTTTACGGAAAGATGATGATAAAATGTTTTCATTTGAAATGAAAAACGGTAAATTCACCGTTCTGAATCTTACGGATATGCAGCTGAACGAGTGCAATTACGATCCGAACGACCCGAATTACGGAAACGCCTTTGCCGTAATGGATTTTACCGTAAAAGAAGTTATAAAAAGATCCGCCCCGGACCTTATAACGATCACGGGCGACATCTCTATGGCAGATCAGCCCAAAGCCTACCCCGCTTTTGCCGATTATATGGACTCTTTCGGCATTCCGTGGTGCCTTGTCTGGGGAAATCACGATCAGCAGGACGTTACGGAGAGAATCAATTTTGTTTATAAGGTTTTGCCGTATTACCGCTCGAAAAAATACTTTTTCCATGAAGACGGTGACCCCGCAATGGGAAACGGAAACTATATTATAGAGATAAAAAACGACGGAAAACCCGTTCACGCGCTTTTTATGCTCGACGCTCACAACTGCGTATGGATCCCCGACGATAATGGCGTAAAGCATTTTTATTATGACAAGCTGAATGAAGCACAGATCAGATGGTTCAGGGAGCAGGCTGAGGCAGAAAAGGCAAAGGGATGCAGACACAGCTCAATTCTTACTCATATTCCCATCCATGCATATCAGGACGCCGTCAACGCTGCGTTCAAGCCGGGCATAGATACGCTGAAGGTTACTGTTGAGGAAAGCTACGGCTCTTCGTGCTGGAATGAAGGATATGAGGATTCTTTCGGAGTGAAATACGAAGATGGCGACATTGCATGCTATCCTTTTGACGACGGTGTTTTTGATGCGATACTTGAAGAAGGGATCACCGATAACGTAATAGTCGGGCACGTTCATACCGACAACTTTGTTATTCCGTATAAAGGTGTTCGCCTTGCCTTCGCACTTAAAACGGGAAACATCCATCCATGGAGAAAAGAGCTCAACGGCGGCACGATAATAACGATCGGAGCAGACGGCATGTCGGAAATAACCCACAGTTACGTTGACGTCAGTCATCTTTTATAACAGAAAAAAAAGATCCGCCTTTACGGCGGATCTTTCAGTTAAGAAGCTCATTTTTATCAACAGGGACAAGCCCGTTATTTTTAAGTTCGAAAACCTTATCGCAAACCTCCGAAAGATATTTCCTGTCATGGGAAATGCTGATCACAGCGCCGTTGAAGTCACGCAGAGACCGTCTGATCACCGGGCACGACAATGGGCTGAAATTGCGTGTAGGTTCATCAAGAATGAGCACGTCGGCTTTACGGAGTATCATATCGAGGAACAGTATCTTCGCCTGCTGCCCACCGCTTAGATCGCCTGTCTTTCCCGTCATTTCTTCATGAATAAACTTCATGCTGCCCATAAATGTTCTAGCCCTTGTAACGTCTTCGGCGGAATATATATCGGCAAGATATTCTATCGGAGATTTGTTATAATCAAGCACTTCATAATAATTCTGCGGCATATACGCTGCCGTTATGTCGTTTCTTTTTCTGAGTTCCTGCCAAATCAGTGAAAGCAAGGTCGATTTGCCTGCGCCGTTTCTTCCGGTGATGCCTATATGCTCACCGCCCGTTACGCCAAGCTTTATATTTTCCGCAAGGATATGTGTTTCGACCTGAAGTTTGTCTATATAGAGATCCAGCACCTGCTTGCTGCCCGGAACAGCAATATTTCTGTCGAATTTTGCAAGAATGGCTTCTTCTTCAACCGAGAAATCAAGAAATTCATCTTTTTCGCGTTCAATTCTCTTTTTCATTGAAAGGGTTGAATGCATTTTCTTTTTAAGAAGTCTGCCACCACTCGGATTTCTTCTTGAGATCGATTCCTGTTCATAAGAAACACGGTTATATATCCTCTGCCATTTTTCAAGCTGTTTTTCATAATTGTCGCGCTGCTTTTGCGCTACCTGATCTGTGTGTGCAAAGCTTTCGGTCCGATATGATATATAGTCTGAGTATGAACAGTGCGAGACAGTGATCCTGCACTGCGTTTTCCTGTATATCTGTTCCATATGAACGATTACATTTGCTGTTTTTTCAATCAACGTTTCATCATGAGATATATACAGAACAGGCAGCGGACTTTCGGCAATAAACGATTCAAGCCATTTAAGCGAATATATATCAAGATCGTTAGTCGGCTCGTCAAGAAGCAGAACATCGGGTGATTCCATAAGTATTTTCGCAAGCTGTATTTTAACCCGCTCGCCGCCGGACAATGTTGATATCAGCTGATCGGACAGTATAAAATCGACCGAAAGACCGAGAGCGGACAGAATGTCGGTATGATAATAATATTCGGAAAACTCAAAAAATTCCGCAAGAGAACAGCTTAAATATTTGTCCTCGATCATCTGCGGAAGATATGCAAGCTTGCCTTTTTTTATTACCTCTCCCGAGCATTCGCAGTAATCTTCCGTCAAAGCAGGATCGTAAATATATTTGAGGAGTGTTGATTTTCCGTTTCCCTCTTCGCCGATAATAACCGCTTTGTCATTTCCGTTCAGAGAAAAGCTGAAATCCTTAACGATCTGTCTTCCGTCTTTTTTCAAAGCAATGTTTATATTCTTTAATTCAAGCATAAAAATCTCCGTAAAAAAAGTCCCGTTTTCAACAGTAAATCAATTCTATCGAAAATGGGACTGTATTTATTGTATTTTATGCCGAAACAGTCGTTCATCACAAATGAACGATCCTTATTGCGGCAAGTAACCCAAATTTCAACAGTAAAACGTATCAGTTAAGCATATGCATAACCGAAGATCGTGATTTACCATTATATAAATTTGAATTACTTTATGATCATTGCATTACTCCTATACAGTATGGCTTTTATTATTCCGCTTCTGCGCCTTTATTATGTATGCTTCTTACGGCATTCATTATGGCGTCTTTAACTTCGGGATCCTTCTCTATTTCCAAGCGCTGAATAAGCTGGAAAAGGGAGCGGTTGTTTTTCATAAGTGCCAATGAATTTGCGGCTGCTTTGCGGAATTCGGGATCTGCAGCATCACTTACGACCTGTGCGATCGGGTCTACATATTTATCTACGCGTAATTCGCCGAGAATACGCATCGTGGTGAAAATAACTTCTTTATCTTTTGAAAGAAGACTTTTGTCAACAAGTCCGTATCTTTCGTTGAAAATCCTTTTAATAAGCTTTGCCTCAAAGGGAGTTCTGTCTTTCAACAGAGATTCAAGCAGCTGTTTTTTTCTGGATTTTTCAGCATTTTTATCATTCTTTTTATTGGCGGGCTGATTATTCTTTTTGGGCTTCTCCGGAGCGGCAACTTTTGATGCAGCTTCGTTTTCGGTTGCTGTTTTGTTTGCGGATTCAATATTGTCTGCCATTTATATTCACCCTTCTACACTATTCTATATATTATTATATAACTCAAATACGGATTTGTCAAGAGTTTTATTTATATTTTTATTGATTTGTTGAAAATATGAAAAAATGCTTCACTGTATCCTTTTTTCTTGATTCCCGCGCGGGAATAAAACAAGTCTGTATTTGAAGTTTTTACTCACCCTTGAATTTCGCGCGCCTGTTGGGACACGTAAGACGCGGGCAGAGTTCGCAGTTTTCATACTCCTTTTCAGAAAGGAAAAGGATGCCCGACGTGCTTTTTGTGGGACACATAAGAAAGCTTTCCGCAAGAGTAACGCCAATTTTTTCTTTAACCTCGGGCTCGCCGCCAAGCATAGCAAAAAGATTCTTCTGTTCAGAGATAGGCCAGAGTTCCAGCGAACCGGGATTGAGCGATGCAAGATAACCGCTCTGCTTGAATACATCGTTTTTTACCGATTCGCGAAACGGCTTCTGGACAGAGTAAAGGTAGTTAAGTTTAATAGCGTCGGCAACAAACTCCTCAAGCGGGTCTCCCTTCTTTTCCAAAGACCATGATTCCAGTTCAACACCGCATGTAGATATATATGCAACGACCTCTTTGTTGTCTGCAAGCATTTTACGGACGTAAGGATACGTTATTTCCGTATCTGCTACGAATACGGTTTTTTCATTTACCGTGACAGGGAGCACTTTTGCAAGCGTTTTCGGTGCGGCTATCTTTTTTGCCTCGTCAAAAAGCTCTTCTGCGATTTCCGCCTGATCGCTGTCGGGTTCAAAATGAAGGTATTTAAGAATTGCGTCGAATTGAGGGTGGGTGCTGTAAACTGTCAGATTATCCATAATACACCTCGTTGATACCAATATCTTATGTCAGCTGTTTTTTATATGAACATCCATCTGCGGGAACGGAATGGATATGCCGTTTTGATCGAACGCCTTTTTGACTTCTTCCGTCAGATCGAAATAAACTTTCCAATAGTTTTCCGAGGCGCACCATGCGCGGCATGTAAAGTCAAGAGAGCTGTCACCGTGGGCAGAAAGGCGAACGAATGGCTCCGGGTCCGAAAGAACCAGTTCATTTTTCCTGACTGTTTCGGTTATCACGGATTTGACTTTCTCGACGTCGTTTGAATAGTCCACCTTGAAAACGATATCGACACGGCGTTTATCGAATGTGCTGAAATCGCGCAGCGTAAGGTTGGATACTACCGAGTTGGGAACAACTATGCGACTGTTGTCAATAGTGATGAGATATGTATAATAAACTCCTATTGATTCTACCGTGCCTGCGTATGTGCCCGTATCGATAAAATCACCGACATGGAACGGACGGAAGATCATAAGGATAATGCCGCCTGCAAAATTACTAAGGCTTCCCTGTATACCGAGTCCTATTGCGACGCCGGCGGTGCCAAGAAGTGCTATTATTGAAGACATCGGAACGCCGAGGATCGCAACGCACGTAAGAATAACTATAAGCTTAAGAATTATACCGACAACGCTTGCGGTAAATCTTGCAGTGTCGGAAGACAGTTTCGAGAACGCCTTGCTTTTTCTTGCTATTTTTATGATAAGGTTGACCAGATTCAGTCCTATTATGAGCACCAGCAGTGCGCCTACTATCCTCAAGCCGTATTCAACGGCAAAATCCGAGAGTTTGCTCAAAAATTCTTCCATCTATGTTTCCTCCAGAATTTCGATCTGAAAAATTATATCATACCACCGCCTGATTGTCAATACGGTCTTATTCCTTTTCGATAGCTTTGACATAAAAATCGGTCGTATTCTCAGTAACGAAGCCAAGAGACCGGTAAAGATTTACGGCAGGCAAGTTATCCGATACGACGTTAAGAAACACCGGTGTATACCTTTTTTTTCTGCAATGAACTATGCAGCGTTCAACAAGAGCTCGCGCTATCCCACGCCCCCTGAGATCGGAACTTACAAACACATCGGATACCTCGCCTCTGTAACATCCCGCGCCGGCTACGACCGAGCCGTTTTTTCGGACCACGAAGTAATCGTCCTGCGCCCGTGAAAGAAATGAACGGACGTTGGGTGTGGGCTGAAGTCTCAGCGGTTCTGCGCCTGTTCTCATACGGACAGGCAAAAACGCCGTTCCTTCCGCTTCGACAAAGTCGTAAAACATAGAATCGCAATACTTTTCAAACTGTTCTGTATTTTGCGGCAATTCGCCGTGAAACGTCATATATTCGGATGAGTACTTTTTTTTCATTCCGAGCTTTTCGGCCCAGTGTGCGGCTTCACTTGACGAATCGATACCGCAGATGAGATTTTTGATCCCCTCTTCCCTGCCCTGTTTATATATACACGAAAAAAGCCCTGTCCCTGCCCCTCTGCGGCGGTAGGACGGTAAAACGAAAACGTGAAAAGCGGCGCGCGTTCTTCCGCCGATTATATCCGAGCATGCCAGCGCTACGGGAGAACCAAGCGAATATGCGATATAGCCGTTTTCGGGATATGTATCGAGAAGAAGAGAAATTTCAGTTTTTTTGGAATACGGGACCGCATCAAGAATACGGGAAATATCTCTGACGAAAAGGGAATCGTATTTTATTATTTTCATGTTTTCATTCCGCGTTTATTTATGATCGGGAATACCATCCCTACATCGGTATCTAAAAAGCAAGACCGCAGACGGGTGCGCCGTCAACGGTCATTGCCGAAAATATTGGTCAGATTATTTTGCGAGTTTTGCGATTACTTCTTCATCAACGGTAATATTCGCGTTTGTCTTGAGATCTTCAAGATATGCCGAATACTCGTTTGTTGCAAGCGTAGATCTTACGTTCAGCTGCCAGAAGGGATCGCCTGTTCCGACATAGTAAAGGATATGTGTGCCGTAATCGGAATCAATAAGTGTGCTGTCGCCGGGATTTCTTGAAGCGAATACCCAGTCGTTGATCTCTGCAACCGTGAAGTAGTTTTTGTAAACGTTTGTGAGAAGACCGCCGTTTGACGCAGAGGAATCATCGGAGTATGTGATCGCAAGATCGCCGAAGCTTTCTGCCGTTGCTGCGCCGGACTTCCATTCTTCATATATCTTCTCAGCTTCTTCGTGAGCTTTTGCGGCTGCCTCTTCGGCTGCTTCTTCATGAGCGCCTTCTTCGCTGTCGTCATGCTCTTCTTCTTCGGCTCTTATGAATATTTGACGGATCTCTGCCGTATTGTATCTGTCGAGTCCGCATGAAATGAAGTAGATAACATTGAAAGCATTATTTGCGTCGATCACAGTCTTATCGCCTTCAACTCTTGCGCTGTCAAAAAGCCAGTCTCTGACATCCGAAGAGAGCGTTGAGTGCGTTGCATTGGAAGAAAGGGTAAAGTTTTCAGTAACGGATTCTTTTTCTTCATCGGTAAGAACGTTTTCCGTCAGGTAAGTTTCAAATGAAGCTTCGTCTGTGATCGCCTCAAGCATAGCGTTTGCAGAAGCGCGGGCTTCGTCTTTATACGACTCGTCACCCTCTGCGGCATCTTCGGGAACCTCATATCTGAAAACGTAGGAACGGAAGGTTGCGGTATCGTAATCAAGTTTATGTTCGTTATAGTAGTTTTCGCATTCTTCGTCGGAATACTCATACGAATCGGAAAGATCTTCGAGATATTTTGATGCGAGAAGAGTTTTATAACGTATGGTCTTGTAAGTTTCGGTATTTACACCTTCGCCGTATGCATTCTCGAGATAATAATCAACGCCGTAACCGAGGGAAGAAACAGCCTGTGCAAGCGTATTGATCTCATTATCTACGGATGCTTTGTCTTCGTCCGTAAGGTTATAGCCCTTGGCGATGGCTTCATTGTAAAGAAGGGTGGTTTCAGTGATGCTGTTCTGTGCAGCGGAGCTGAAATAATCCGCCCATGTCATGCCTTCATAGATACTCTGCTGTGTGCTGAGATCTTTTGAGAAGTCAATGTTCAGATATGAAATAAGCGAGCTGTTGTTGCTCTGGAAAGATGATACGGCATTATTGTAGAAGTATTTGAATTCAAGTCCTTTTACTTCCGTATCGCCTATCTGCATAACGGTTTTATTGTCGAGATTGTTTACCTGCCTTGCAATAACGCTCCACGCAATAACGCCTACAAGTATCGCAACTGCTACGCAGATCGTTATAATTACCGCCGGGGAAAAACTGCTGTTAGCGTTTTTAACTTTGACCGCGGTGTTTTTCTTGTTACTTTTTGCCAATTCACTCATCCTATTCGTTTTTCTTTTTTCACTGAAAAGTGAAAATGAAATATTGTAGATTCATCAGTATGTTACAGCGTTCGATCTGTAAACATACTCTTTGTATTTTATAATATTTTAAGCGTTTTGTCAAGCAGTTTTATAAATTTTATAAAAATATCATTATTATGACACGGGATAGCTATACGGTATTATACATAATTGCTTCGCACAGAAGTGTTGGACACAGTTTTGTCGAAAATCAATGGTATAATTCCGAAAAAGAAGGCGGATATGAGATATGAGCTGGAAAATTCGCAGCGAAATGCTTCTGGGAAAAGAATCCTCGGAAATACTTGCAGGAAAAACAGTGGCGGTAATAGGTCTGGGCGGAGTGGGAGGTCATGCAGTAGAAACTCTTGCACGCGCAGGCATCGGCAGTCTTATTCTTGCGGACAAAGATGATATATCCGAATCGAATATAAACCGCCAGCTCATTGCAACGGCAAAAAACGTCGGTCATTCAAAAGCTTCAGAGTGGAAGAAAAGAGTTCTTGACATCAATCCGGAATGCCGCGTGGAAGCGCTTGAGCTTTTTTATCTGCCTGAAACCCGTGATGAGATATTCAGCAGAGATATCGATTTTATAGTAGACGCCGTTGACACGGTCACGGCGAAAGTTGACCTGATTATTCAGGCAAAGCAGCGAAATATCGGAATAATAAGCAGTATGGGGCTCGGGAACAAGACCGATCCCGAAAAGATCAGAATAACGGATATTTCAGAAACGTCCGTATGCCGTCTTGCCAGGGTAATGCGTCACGAAATGAAAAAACGCGGGATCACTGACGTTCCCGTGATTTTCAGCGACGAAGAGCCGAAAAAGCCTCTTTTCAGGGACGAGAGCGAAACGGGCGCGAAGGTTCCTCCCGCGTCTGTCCCGTGGGTGCCTTCGGTGGCAGGAATCATGATCGGCGGATACGTTGTGAAAAAGCTTCTGGGAATAATATAAACAAAATAAACAAAACACGAACGATGATTATCGAAAAGGAGAAGAAACGATGTACGAAAACGGAAAAATCTATATGGGTCTTGCCGATACAGATCCGAAAGAACGCGTTTATATGCTGCTGAATCAAAGCAACCGTCACGGACTTATCGCCGGGGCGAGCGGCACTGGAAAGACAGTGACAATGAAAGTAATGGCAGAGTCGTTTTCGGCTGCAGGAGTTCCCGTATTCATGTGCGACGTAAAAGGCGACGTTTCGGGAATGTGTCAAGCGGGTCAGGACAATGCGGGAATGCAGAAACGCATAGACAAATTCGGGATCAGAGACACGTTCACATACCGCTCATACCCCACAGTCTTTTACGATCTTTACGGAAAGCACGGACATCCCATAAGAGTTACCGTTTCGGATATAGGTCCGTCGCTTCTTTCAAGGATCCTTTGCCTTTCCGAAGTCCAGGAAGCGGTTTTGAACGTTATTTTCAAAATAGCGGATGAAAAAGGTCTGAAAATACTTGATATGAAGGATCTGCAGGCGGTAATCAGCTATGTTTCGGAACATCGCGCGGAATTCTCGCTCAGATACGGAAATATGACCCCGCAGTCTCTTTCGGCTATCACAAGAGCGCTCATACCTCTTGAAAGCGAAGGCGCCGAAATATTTTTCGGCGAGCCTATGCTTGATATAAACGACTGGATCCGCATAGCGCCCGACGGAAGAGGATATATTAATATCCTTCATGCCTCGGAAATAATAAACACTCCGCGTCTTTATGCGATATTCCTTCTGTGGATGCTGGCAGAGCTTTTTGAGTCGCTTCCCGAAGTGGGAGATCCGGAAAAACCGAAGCTTGTTTTCTTTTTTGACGAAGCGCACACGCTTTTCAAAGATCAGCCCAAATCGCTTATAGCCAAGATCGAACAGACGGTAAAGCTGATACGTTCAAAGGGCGTCGGCATATATTTTGTCACGCAGTCACCCTCCGATATTCCCGACAGCGTTCTTGCTCAGCTTTCAAACAAGGTTCAGCACGCGCTCAGAGCATATACTCCTACAGAACAGAAGGCAATCAGAGCAGCTGCGCAAAGCTTCAGACCGAATCCCGCTTTCAAGACGGAGGACGTAATAACGCAGCTTGGAACAGGCGAAGCGATCACGTCCTTCCTTGATGAAAAGGGTATTCCCACAATAGTGCAGAAAACGGCTATTATATGTCCCGAAAGCTCAATGAGCGAGGCAGACCCAAGCTCAAAGGAAAGCGCAATGCGCATGTCTCCCGTTTACGGAAAATATGAAAATGCGGTAGACAATGAAAGCGCATTTGAAGTGCTTGAAAAGCAGAATGCCGCCGAAGCGGAGCGCGCCGCTCTGGAAAAAGAACGCGAAGAGCTTGAAAAAGAGAAGGAAAAGCTTCGCAAAGAAAAGGAAAAAGCCGAAGAGGCGGAGGCAAAGAGAAAAGAAAAGGAAGCGGCAAAAAAAGAGGCGGAAGCAAAGAAGAAAAGCGAGAGAAGAAAAGCGAAGATAGAATCACAGCTTATAAGCACCGGCGCATCAGTATTAAAACGCGGACTTCTCGGAATTCTCAAATGGTAAACAGAAAGCGGCTGAAAAATCAGCCGCTTTTTTATATTTCGTATTTTATATATTCGCAATTCGACAAAAGAAATTGATTTGCTTCTCCGAAAGGAACTCCTTTTATTGCTTTGTTTATCATTCTTGACACCATTCCGTGAGCGACAAGAAGGACCGTTTTATCGGGATATTCCGTTTTGAGTTTTTCGATACCGCGGTTGACGCGGTCATAAAACGCCGCAACAGGTTCTCCGTTGTCGGGAGCCAGATTGACGTTTTCGGGAAGGCACAGCCAGTCTATATACGAGCGGTCGGAGTATTCCCTTCCCTCCCAGTCGCCAAAGCTTCTTTCACGGAAAAAATCCGAATAAACCACTGGAACGTCCGAATGAAATTCCGCAATTATCGCTGCGGTGGTCTTTGCACGAAGAAGAGGCGAAGATACTATCACGTCAAAAGCGATATCTTTAAGCAGCAGGGCTGTTTCACGCGCCTGCATGATCCCTGTTTCGGAAAGAGGAACGTCGGTACTGCCCGTATAGAGTTTGGAGGTATTGTATTCGGTTTTGCCGTGGCGGACAAGGTAGAGTGTCATATTTCAAGATCGACCCAGTTTGAATAAATTGTTTTGGCAGTCTCGCGCCACGTAAGCGGAGGCGGGCACGCGGGATTATCATCGGGGAAATAATGTTTGGGACAATTTATCTTATCGCCTTTTTCAAGGTCCCTGAAATATTCAAGCGAAAGTGTTTCGGCATCGTATTCGGGATGTCCCGTCATAAACGTTATACGTTTGTCTTTCGTTGCCGCCCACAAAAATCCCGCTTCGGGCGACACGGAAATAAGATCAAGATCTTTGCAGTTTGCGATATCGTCGGCATAAACATCGGAATGACGGGAGTGCGGAGCCGGAAAGCCGTTTTCAACGCCCTTGCAGAGCGGATTTTCGGGCTGGACTATATTATGAGTGAATATGCCGAACATTTTTTGCGGCAGAGGATGCTTTTGTATGCCGAAATAGTAGTTCAGCGCCGCCTGAGCGCCCCAGCATACGGTATATAGTTTTTTAACGTGACTTTCCGCCCACTCAAAAATACCGCAAAGCTCATTCCAGTATAAAACCTGTCCGAATTCAAGATGCTCCACCGGCGCGCCTGTAACGATAAGACCGTCAAAAAAGTCGTTTTTATAAAAATCGAACGCCCGATAAAAGCGGTCGAGATATTCGCTTGCGGTGTTTCTGGAGGTATAGGTGACCGTGTTCATCAAAAAGACCGTCAGATCGTTTTTTGCAGTCAGAAGCATCCTGATAAGCTGAGTTTCCGTAGCCTGTTTTGTGGGCATGAGATTCAGTATCAGGATTTTTTTGCCGTTTTCGGGTATTCCGTCGGAATAGACGCGGATATCGGCATTTTCCTCTTTTAATTTTGCAACGGCGGGAAGCCCGTCCGGAACAAACACTGTCATAAAATCACCGTATTATTTCTGTTTGATTTAATAACCCTTATGTTTTTTTACGGATGATTCCGTAAAAAAGTTTTTCCGACAATCGAATGACGGAAGATCTCTATTATAACGAGAGTATGCGTTTACTCGTTCTTCTTTTTTTCCTGTTTTTCCCATCCGTCAAGAGAAGACCTTTCGATTGCGCCGAATACTCTTTCGCGAATACCTTTATATCGTTCATCGATATCGTGAACGACCTGCTTTACCGCCTCGCGCTCGGTATTTCCGTTCGCGGGACAGGGGTTGAAAAGCACCGGCAGAGAATATCGCTTTACAGTTCTCTTGATTTCTTTTTCGGGAACGAATATCATCGGTCTGATAACGGTTATATCTTTTCTTGAAAGGTATGTCACCGGCTGAAATGTATTCAGGCGCGACTCATGTATGAGACTGAGAAAAAAAGTATCTATAACATCGTCTCTGTGATGACCGAGCGCAACCTTGTTCGCACCTGCCTCCACGGCAGCATCGTTAAGGCTTCCGCGCCTCATTCTTGCGCAGAGAGAGCACGGGTTCGACTCTTTTCTTATATCAAATATGATTTTCGAGATTTCCGTCTTTTTGATGATAAGCTCTATATTCTCTTTTTCGCAAAACTCAGTGAGTGGAGTATAGTCTATACCTGTTCCGGGATCGATAACTATGCCAAGGACAGAAAACTTTTTAGGATAAAACTGCGCTAGCTTAGAAAGCGAAAGGAGAAGAAGAGTAGAGTCTTTGCCGCCTGAACAGCCGACGGCGATCCTGTCTCCGTCGTCTATCATGCCGTATTCGTCAACGGCTTTTCTTACAAGTGAAAGAATATGCTGCATATCATTTACCGATTACGGATCCGTATACTTCCTTTATGAAAGATTTAGCCATTTCCGAAAAGCCGTCGTCGTCCGTAGAGTTCAGACATCCGTTGCAGGTTATTATAACGCCGCTGCCGTCCGAAGGATCGAAGAATATCTCAGCTGTGGCGCCGTAGGCAAATCCGCCGTGACCGTAAAGGATCCTGCCGGGAACAAGGTCTTTCTTGAGCATTGTGCAAAGTCCTGTACCGACATCCTTATAAAGCGTTCCCCTCTTTTCTGTCGAGAGCATTTCTTCAACGGATTCCTGAGAAAGAACGGTAACGGGACCGATAGTGCCTTTGTCGATAATAAGCTGTGCGATCCTGGCAAGTCCGGCTGCGCTTATAAAAAGATTGCCGTGAGATATACGGTAGTTGTCAACGTCCGAAATCGCGTTTAACCCCGCGGCGAACTCGTCCATCTCTTCAAGTGTATAGTTTACCTCGTTGCGAAGGTATATGGTGGCGATATTGTCTCTGTTTTCTATTTCGGTAGAATAATATGCCGCGTCGATTGCAAGCGGGGTAAAAATACGCTGTTTCATTATGGAGTTAAACGAGTTGCCGGAAACGGCGGAAACGATACATCCCGTCATCGCAGAGCCGAAATTCGAAAAATCGTAATCATAGCCCGGTCTGGATTCATAGAAATTTCTTTTTGCGTATTCGCCTTTAAGCATCGCTTCGAGGGTCTGATATTTTATTTTGCCGTAAACGACGTCGTTGTATGCGCCCCAGTCTGATACGGACGCGGTATGAGTCATAAGCTGACGGAGCGTTATCTCGGAATCGGTCTTGGGATTTTTAACGGTATATCCGAGAAAATCGCTTATCGAGCTGTCAAGGTCAAGCTCTCCGCTTTCGCAAAGAGACATTACGCCGAGCGCGGAAACAAGCTCTGAAACGCCCGCCACCCTGATCACCGTATCGGAAGAATACGGCAGTGACTCTGTGCTGTTTGTGGCTTTCTGCCTTTCTCCGAACGCATAACTGTGTGTGATTTCGCCGTTTTCGATAACGATCAGAGACATGCCTATAACTTTGTAGTCCTTTGCAATCTGAAGAAGTGCTGCGGGCATCTGCTCATCGTAAAGGGTCATGGGTTCAAGGCGCGCAGGTTCGGGCTGAACGGGTTCGGCGACCGGTTCTTCCTCCGGAACAACGATCGGGTCGATCTCAACTTCGGTCGGCTGTTCGAGAATAAGCAGATCATTGTCCGTAACAACTATATCGTTATCGTGCGGAAGTCTGATTATTATTACTATGAAAATTATCAGAAAAGCAAGGACAAAAATTCCGAGAAATCGTTTTACCTTTCTTATGTTCACAACTGCGCCTCCGTTCGGTCTGAAGTGTTCGGTTATATATAAAAAAGATATTTACAGTTTATAACGATAAAATTATAGCATAAACGGCACACCTTTGTCAAGCGTGCCGCAGTGTTAATTATATGTCAAATTTATGAGTTAACTACAAGATTTCTTATCGTTTCCGCCGAGCCTGCCCCGTCGCAGGGCATTGTAACGGCGCGAACTCCGAGCGCCTTTTCAACGTCTGCAACGGAAACGTCGTCAAGGAACCTGTCGTCACGAAGCATGACTTCAGGTATGACAAGCACGTCGCCGAGCGGTTTGTTTTTCAGCTGAGCAATAATATCCGACCCGGTGATAAGCCCTGTTACCGTGATTTTTTCACCGAAAAAGTCGTTTCTTATAAAATGAAGGTCAACGGAAAGACCGGGAAGCTTTTCTGCTATCTTCCCGAACCTTTCGGGAAGAGTGGTTTTAAGTATCATGCCGGAAATAAACGATATTCTGCATTCTTTTTTGCAAACGTCAAATCCGTCGACCGCCGCATCGAATTCTTCGATATAGGAAGAGAGCATTCCCACGCCGTTTTCGATCTGCTCAAACTCACCGTAAAAGTCATATGAAGGAACAGGCAGACGAGCCGTAACATAAAACTCATCCGAACAGTAAAAAATACGAGTGCCGTATTCCTCCTCGCATCTGTCCCCTGCCGCATTCACCGTTTCAAGAACGGCGGCGCACTCTTCCGGGGAAAACGTTTCAAGGGGTTCGAGTCCGTCTCTGAATTTTGTAAGACCGACCGGAACGATCGAAACGGAGGAGACAGCAGGATACAGGGATTTCAGGTCTTCAAGCGATTTTTTCAACACATCGCCGTCGTTGAAGCCTTTGCACAGAACTATCTGGCAGCGAAGATTGATTCCTGCTTCCGCAAAACGTGAAAGAAGCTGCATTATATTGCGCGCATTCGGGTTTTTCATCATTTTAACACGCACGTCACCGTCTGTGGCATGAACGGAAACATTCAGCGGAGACACTCGCAGACTGCAAATGCGATCGACGTCCTCCTGTGAGAGATTGGTCAGGGTCACGTAATTGCCCTGCAGAAGTGAAAGACGAAAATCGTCGTCTTTATAATACATCGTTTCACGCATATCGGTGGGAAGCTGATCTATAAAGCAGAAAACGCACTTGTTTTTGCAGCTTTTATGCGTGTCCATCAGAAAAGAATCAAACGTCAGCCCGAGAGAACCCGTTTTGTTGACTGCACTGAAAACATATTCCTTTCCGCCGCGAATTATGCAGAACGAAAGTTTTTCGGCTGCAGTGTGATACATATAATCAAGTACGTCGTTGATCTTTTTCCCGTTGACGGAAATAAGGACGTCGCCTTTTTTCAGCTTTCCGTAAAACGGGCTGGTTTTGCTGATATCTGTAATATACGCCATATTTTCAAACACAAAAAACGGACGGGCGAACCGTTATTTTTTCAAAAATAACGATCCTCCCATCTTCATACGAACATGACCGAAGGAACGATCACGCGCCTTTCTTTTCCTCTTCCATCTTTATAACTTCTTTGCCGTTGTAGTAGCCGCAGTGGCCGCAAACACGGTGCGAAAGATGGTATTCGCCGCAATGCGAGCATTTAACCATTCCGGGCATGTCGAGCTTCCATACGCTGGAACGTCTTTTATGCTTTCTCTGCTTGGAAATTCTTCTCTTGGGAGCAATCATGGTCTACACCCTCCTTTATAGCGCAGATTGCGATAAACAAAATGCGTAGTTTAATTTTCATCATAAATAATTTCGTATCCGTCTCCCTCAACGCCGGCGCAGTCTTCTTTGCAAAGAATCTGCATCGGAACAGCAAGGACCAGTGCGTCGCATACTGTTTTTTCAAGGTCGACGCGGCCGTCGGTAAACGTGACGGAATCGTCTTTCGAACCCTCGCCGTCAAAAACCGTATCGATCCCGGCTTCCACCGAAAGAACGGCGTCGCCGCCGCATCTGTCGCAGACGGAACTGTAAATACCGGACATATGAAGCTTGATCGACACTATACCTGAAGTATTTCTGATCTCCCCTTCGGCTTTTACGTCGGAAAACTCCGGCGCGTAATCGGAAAGATCGACGGCTGTGTCGATTTTCAAAGAGGCGCCTGCGCTTTTGCGTATCGATGAAATATCTATAAGCACAAAGAGCCCTCCTTCATATAACAGTCACAGTAAAAATAATTATATCATTTTTTCGGAAAATGTCAATAGTAAATTGTTGATTTTTTTGTAAAATCAGCAAATTTTGGTTTTATGCCACAGTCTGACCGTCTGCTTCGTCTTCGCCGCAGGCGTTTATCACGTCATATATTGACAAATTGCTTCAATTGTGGTAGAATTAGTAAAATTAAATGATTTTTTGTGTGCAAATAATTATTGAAGGATGGTTCATATATGCGAAAAGACGGAAAAAGACTGAAAAAGATAGACCCGATGTATTCGATTGTTCCGCACATAATGGAAAAGCGCAGCGATGCGCTGAATTCGATAACGATTGATATCCCAGTTGAACCGATGGATAAATATATCCGGGCTAAGCGCGATGAGGGACTGAAAATAAGCCATCTTTCTCTTGTTGCCGCCGCATATGTCAGAACATGCGCAGAGTTCCCGCAGCTGAACAGATTTATCGTGAACAGAAAAGTTTACGCAAGAACCGAGCTCGCGGTTGGCATGGTAGTCTTAAAGGCGAATACGCTTGAAAGCGAAACGATGTCGAAAGTATATTTCGATAAAGAAGACTCCATATTGTCGGTTCAGAAGAAAATGGATGATTATATAGAAAAAAACCGTCAGGAAGAAAGCAATAACAAAACAGATAAAATCATCGCAACCCTTTGCAGCATGACTTTTCTCATGCGCATTGGTGTAAGCCTGCTTAAATGGCTTGACAAGCACGGACTTCTGCCCAAGGCTATAATAGACGCAAGCCCGTTTCATTGCAGCATAGTTATGACGAACCTCGGCAGCCTGCGCACAAATCACATTTATCACCACGTTTATGATTTCGGAACCGTAGGACAGATACTCGCGCTAGGAAATCTGCGCGAAGTTCCGAAAAGATTCGGGAAGGAGATCACGTTCGTTCGCTGTCTTCCGATAGGCGTTGTAATGGACGAAAGGCTCTGCTCAGGCGCATATTATGCGACCGCATTCAAACGCTTTTCCGACTATCTTGCGCATCCCGAAAAACTTGAGGGAGAGCCCGCGGTCGTCAAGTCCGATTTTTAACGTTTTAACAACCGAAAACGAATTTACGGAGCAAGTCCCTGCGACTTGCTCCGATTTTTAATAAAAGCGTGAAAAAATGCGCTTTCCATTGACTTTTTTTTCGGATTGTGATATAATATATCAATTACTGAAACAAACCATCTGATAATATAAAGTAAAGAGAAAGGTATGCCGAAAATGGAAAAAAAGAAATACTACATCACCACAGCCATCCCGTACACTTCGCAGAAGCCTCATATAGGCAACTCTTACGAAATAGTTTTTACCGATGCCGTTACAAGATTTAAAAGAATGCAGGGCTACGACGTGTTTTTTCTTACCGGAACAGACGAACACGGACAGAAAATCGAAGACTGCGCAAAGAAGGCGGGAGTATCGCCCAAAGAATGGGTAGACGGAATAACCGGCGATATCAAACGTGTTTATGAGCTTCTCGGTATCAGATATGACAGATTTATCAGAACGACAGACGATTACCATGAAAAAGCCGTTCAGAAAATTTTCAGAAAGCTTTACGAACAGGGAGATATATATAAAGGCGAATACGAAGGCTGGTACTGCAAGCCCGACGAATCTTTCTGGACAGAAACGCAGCTTGTTGACGGCAAATGCCCCGAATGCGGAAGAGAAGTTGTAAAAACAAAGGAAGAAGCTTATTTTCTGCGTCTTTCAAAATATCAGAAACAGCTTGAGGATTATATCGAATCGAATCCGGATTTCATATATCCCGAAGGCCGCAAAAAAGAAATGCTCAACAACTTTATCAAGCCCGGACTTCAGGATCTGTGCGTTTCAAGAACGTCATTCAAATGGGGAATTCCCGTTGATTTTGACGACAAGCACGTAGTATACGTCTGGATCGACGCACTTTCAAACTATATCACCGCGCTCGGTTTTATGGGAGATGACGACAGTCTTTACAAAAAATACTGGCCTGCCGACGTTCATATCATAGGCAAGGACGTTCTGCGCTTTCATACGATTTACTGGCCTATTATGCTTATGGCTCTCGGTGAACCGCTGCCCAAAAAGGTTTTCGGACATCCGTGGCTCCTTTTCGGAACGGACAAAATGTCCAAATCAAGAGGAAACGTTATTTATGCCGACGATCTGGTAAACGTATTCGGCGCTGATGCCGTAAGATACTATCTTCTTTCCGAAATGCCGTATACGTCCGACGGTTCGATAACGTATGAATCGCTTATAGAAAAATACAACTCCGATCTTGCAAACACGCTCGGAAATCTTGTTTCGAGAACCGTTGCGATGATCAAAAAGTATTCAGGAGGAGTAATCAATTACACCGGAGTATGCGAAGAAGTTGACGAAGACCTTAAAAAGACGGCTGTTTCTGCCAGTGAAGAAGCAGAGAAATGCCTTGAAGAATTCAGAATGAGCGACTGCATCGAGGCAATAATGAATATTGCGAGAAGATGCAACAAATATATTGACGAAACAACTCCGTGGGTCCTTGCAAAGTCCGAAGAGAAAAAATCTCGTCTTGACGAGGTCCTCTATAATCTTGCAGAAAGCATACGCATTTGCGCAGTTCTTCTCTCCCCCGTTATGCCCTCTTCGTGCGAAAAAATACTCAACGCTCTGGGCGCCGCAAAGACGGACTACGATACCGTAAAAACCTTCGGTCATATCGAAAACGGAACAAAGGTCGGCGACTGCGAAACTCTTTTTGCGCGCATAGACGCAGAAAAGTTTTTTGAATCCGTTGCCGCGCCGAAAAAAGAAGAGATCCCCGCTGAGCCAGAGCTGCCTCAGATAGCTATTGACGACTTTATGAAAACCGAGCTTCGCGTAGCACAGATACTTGAATGCGAAAAAGTTGCCAAAAGCGACAAGCTTTACAAATTAAAGATCACTTTCGGCTCGGAAGAAAGACAGATCGTTTCGGGAATAGCAAAATGCTATAAGCCCGAAGATCTTATGGGAAAGAAAGTTGCGGTGGTAAAAAACCTTGCTCCGGCAAAAATAAGAGGAGAAGAAAGCCGCGGTATGCTGCTTGCATCTTCCCACAAAGACGAGGACGGCAACGACGTTATAGACGTTATTTTCCTTGACGAAAACGCAAAACTCGGAGACAGAATAAGATAACCGAAGATTTAAAATCAGCAAAATCCCGAAAGGAGACACTCTGATGTCTATTCATCACCTTATAGATTTCAACGACCTTACGGTTGAAGAATGGAAAGAAATAAGCGAACTTGCGACCGATATAAAAAAGAACCCCGAAAAATACTCCGACAGGTGTAAAGGCAAAATACTTGCAACGCTTTTTTATGAGCCGTCAACAAGAACGATGCTTTCGTTCCAGTCCGCAATGATACGGCTCGGCGGCGAGATAATAGGATTTGACAATCCGGGCAACTCTTCCGTGTCAAAAGGTGAAAATCTCAAAGACACGATAACCATAATATCGTCTTACTCAGACATAATAACCATCCGTCACCCGAAAGAGGGAGCTGCTCTTGCCGCTTCGCTTTATTCGAGATGTCCCCTCATCAATGCGGGAGACGGCGGTCATTTTCATCCGACACAAACTCTGACAGATCTTTTTACGATAGAAAGCACGAAAGGAACGCTTTCGGGACACACCATAGGACTTTGCGGTGATCTGAAAAACGGCAGAACCGTTCATTCTCTTCTCAGAGCGTTGAATAAACTCGGAAAAAACACTTTCTATCTCATCTCAACCCCGTCTCTTTCCCTGCAGCCCAGAATAACCGAACTGCTCATCGCAAACGGAAACGAAGTGCATGAAGTGACGTCGCTTGAAGAGTGTATGGATAAACTCGACATTCTTTACATGACGAGGATACAGCGCGAAAGATTCGATTCTGAAGAGCATTACAGAGAACAGAGCGGCAGGTTTATACTCGACACGAAGAAAATGGCGATGGCAAAAAGCGATATGATGGTCCTTCATCCGCTGCCGCGTGTTGACGAGATCGCCGAAGAGGTCGATTTTGACAAAAGAGCGCTTTATTTCAGACAGGCGCAAAACGGTATTTACGTCCGCATGGCTCTGATCCTCAAAATGATTTCGTCCGGCGTTACGGATGATACCGACATTTACAGATACAGAGACAGACCGAAAGTTCACGCCTGCCCGAACAAGGCGTGCGTTGCCAATACAGAAAAATATCTTCCGTCTTTGACATATGAGATAGCTGACGGGCATAGAGCCTGCAAATTCTGCGACACACAGCTTGATTGATCGGAAAAGATATAAAACCGGCAACGTATTCACCGCTTATTATAAATGAACGGAGACGCAATGGATAAAAGTCTTTCTTACGAAAAAAAATATCTCGCTTCGGTCATAAACAAGATAGACAGCATGGAGCTTCAGTTTGAAGGAACGTCCGAGAATATCCGGGAACAGATCACGGAAATGCGCAGACGCATCTGGGACGACCAGAAGCACGGCGAGTTCAGCTCTCACGATCTTTTTGAGCTGACTCAGATCACCATGACCGAAAACGCCGAGGTCAACAGATATTACGATTTTCGCAAACGTCTGCAGCTGCTTGAAAAAATGCGTTTCTCGCCGTATTTTGCGAGACTTGACTTCAAAGAAGAAGGATCGGCGGAAGAGGAAAGCATTTATATAGGCTACCTCTCCCTTATTGACGGCGCTGAAGTGCTTGTTTGCGACTGGCGGGCTGATATCAGCGCAATGTATTACGATTCCCCGCTGGGCAAAACGTTTTACAGAACTCAGTACGGCGACATAAACGTCGACCTTACGCTGCGCAGGCAGTTCAAGATCAGGAATTCAAAGCTTGATTTTATGTTTGACAGCGATATCGTTATCAATGACAGCGTATTGCAGGAAGAACTCGGCAAGACCGCCGATCTGAAGCTCAAAACGATCATAACAACTATCCAGAAAGAACAAAACGAGATAATCAGGGATCTTTCGGGAGACCTTCTTCTTGTTCAGGGCGTTGCGGGAAGCGGAAAAACATCCATAGCTCTGCACCGCCTTGCATATCTGCTTTACAAGCACAGAAACTTGCTCAGTGCCGACAATATCGTTATATTCTCTCCCAACGCCGTTTTTTCATCCTATATAGCAGACGTTTTGCCGGAGCTCGGGGAGGACAGAGTGCGTCAGACCGATTTTTACGACTTTTTCGACCGCCTGCTCTTTCCCGAAACGGAAGAAGACAAGCTTAAAAGCAGGATCGAAGAAGAAGAGCAGAATGACGATGACGATCAGACAGGCGCTTCGGAAAAATATATCGTTGACAGGATTCCGACCGAGGATGATCTGTTTTTCAGAAATATTACTGAGCAAAATGAAGCTCTGAGCCGCTCCGCGGAACGATTTGAGTCTGTCAGACTTAAAGGTTCGGACGATTTTTCGGAATATCTTGAAAAATATCTCGATGAACGCATTGCCAAAACGTCTTTTCACGATATAGTGTTTATCGGTGAAACGGTAATGACGGAAAAAGAGCTTCGCCGTGCTTTTTTTGAGGATTTCCGCGGATACAGCTGTGAAATAAGAAAAAACAAGATCCTCGGAAGACTTCTTGACCATGTGGAAAACGATGACGGCTTCAAAGCGGGAAAGCTTGCTGAGTTCACGTCAAAGTTCAAAAAGCAGGCGACGGAAGCCGCCCAACAGTTTACCGACGCCGAGATAGCAGACGAAAAAACAAGATTCTGGAACGCAAACATCACAAGACTCACCGACGATATAAACTCTATGTTTGCCGTTGATGTTTCAGACGTTTATTTTGAAGCGCTCAGATCATATGCTCCAAAAGAATACGAAAAGACATTGAACGTTCGAAAGACCGGGCATCTTTATTTTGAGGATATGCTCTGCATAGTATATCTTTCCCTTCTTTCAGGCAAAATATCACAGCAATACAAAATAAGTCACGTTGTTGTTGACGAAGCGCAGGACTACCCGCCTATAATATATAAAATTCTGGCAAAGCTATGCCGTGGAGCAAAGTTCACCATTCTTGGAGACATCAATCAGGCTCTGACACAGCACATAAATTCCGTTTCAGAAATACAAAAGTATATACCGGCAAAAAATACGAGGATCTTCGATCTGAAAAAGAGCTACCGTTCCACGGTGGAGATCAACAATTTTATAAACGGATTCAAGGAATACGCAGTGGACGCGGAATATCTTGACCGTCACGGCGAAGAGCCCGAGATCGTCAGAACGGCCGACGTAATCACTGTAACGGCAAAAAAAATCGGCGCTTTCAGGGCAGACGGATATAAGTCCAACGCAGTAATCTGCGCAAACGCAGACAGGGCGAAGGAGATATACGAAAAGCTCAAAGAAAAGGGCGTTGAAGCAAAGCTTGTTAAAAGCGATTCCGCGATAACCCCGGGAAAAACGCATATACTTCCCGTCTACCTTGCAAAAGGACTTGAATTTGACGGCGTAATCATTCCGGATGAAAAAGAATTCGCCAACTCTCCGAAAGAAAAACAGCTTCTTTATGTTGCCTGTTCTCGTGCGCTGCACAGACTTACAATTATTAAAAAGGAATAAAAGCTCAAAATCACTGTCTCATTTAAACTTTTTTGCTGATGAGACAGTTTTTTTACCCAACCTTTTTTTCGTTTTTCCACTCTTATAAAGTGAATCCCGAAAACAACCCGAAAGGAAAGGCCTATGACGAAATATTCGCTTATGGACGACGAAACGCTTGTGGAGATGTGTCTGCTCGGTAAAAGCGACGCTTTT
>JAEEGL016458253.1_pt1 | contig 29033 bp, 51 predicted proteins | sample 9134231 | NCBI WGS metagenome assembly JAEEGL01 (sample SAMN16246548, study PRJNA631951) | gut metagenome | biome: gut microbiome; feature: rumen; material: fiber-attached | host: Bos | place: Iran: Karaj | collected 2018-10 | reverse complement strand
TGACACTTTCAAGAATCCTATTTGTGAACATGTCAGACATTCTCCTTTCGTTTATTGTATTTCTTCTCATATCTTGTCCTTTTGTCTATAACAATAATTATTCATTTATAAATATTGTGGTATTTTCAAATATAGTCAATATTTATTGATGAAATAAGGTAATAAATCCTAATAGCCATGAAAGATGAAATGATGAACAGATTCGACAAATGCACAAAAAAGGAGAAGATTGCCATAATAACAGCAGTCACAGCATTCGTGCTTGGTTGGGGTCTTACAATTGCAGGCTTCATAGTACCACCCGTTGGGGAAATCGCAGATTCTGTTTTATGGGTTCTCGGACAAGGTCTTGTATATGCAGCATCCGTATTCGGTGTCACAAGCTATTTCAATGCAGAATCACACAGGATGAAACACGACATGAACGAATATCTTGAGTTCAAGGTAAAGAGCGAATTTGAGAAATACAAACAGGAAGATAACGCTGTCCAATAGGAAAGCATATAAACATACTGATAGAAAAATAAGAAAGCACCTCATTTATTTTTGGGGTGCTTTTTTTGATTATAACAAAAACAAACATTATGAATTAGCTCTCAACTTGTATTCTTGAAGCGTAGTTACTCCAACCAGGTGCTGTCTGATATGCCGTAAGGCTCTCCGCCGGTACATAAATCGGACAGTTGTTGGTATCGTTAAAATTATTGTACTGGTTATTACCATAACTTTCCAACGTAGGCGGTGTGGTCGGCAACATCCTTATGTAGTTAAGTGAAGTGCAATCACAGAATGCAGCATTCACTATTTCAGTCACTGAAGATGGAATTGTTACATTCACAAGATTGGCACATTTATGAAAGTCTACACTTGTCACGCCTTCAGGTATGTCTATTGTCTGAATGTTCATTGCTTCGCAATTCAAACCTGTCATACCTTCAAACACCTTGCAGCAGATGCTTCTGCTGTCATTCTCCTTAAAACGATATGCTTTAACAATTACTCCCATTCCCATATTTATTCCTCCTTTAATCATTAAATTTCTATTGCTTTATTATAAATTTCACTTGAGTCTATGTCATCACCATCGGTGAACGCATAACCCAAAGCATCTGGCAAGTATGCCTCTTCCACGTTGGAAGGATATGTAACAGTCATGCAGACAGTATCACATATGGCATCCTCGTTGATTGCACTTATTGACCGTACACTTGCAGCATCAAGATTCTGACAAATACAGAAAGCACAATCGTCTATTGCTGTAACATTACTGCCAAGATTAACGGTCTGAAGAGTATCAAAATTACTGAACCATGTATGTACCGTTGGTGTGTCGATGTTAAGTGTTGTCAATGGAAGATGACCACCCATACCATCATCAAATGCTCCATTAGCGATTGTTGTCATTGTGCTTGGTATTGACAATGTTGTGAGATTTGTACAACCAGCGAATCCATAATCCCCGATTTCACTGACACCGTTTCCAATCGTTGCGGAAGTCATTTCTGTACATTGTATGAATGTGCCTTCATTTATTGTCTCACTGGTGAGATAATATACAATGGTATGTTCCCCGACTGATAACTGGTATTTTCCCTCTGCAGTGTCAAGGGCTGATGGTGTTACCACCGTACCGTCCACCACCACTTTAGTGAAGTTGTTAGATGGAAGACAGGAATATTCACCCTCGTTATAATAGTAGCATATAGGTGTGGTTACGCTTGCATCCGATACATTGAACGTGCAGGTGACAGCCAGAAGCGGGTTATAGTGTACGTGATTTTCCCCAACGCAGTGAGAAACATTCGGTCTCACGAAATCATCAGAAGACAAGAATGTCTGGTATGCACTATGATTCTGAAATAATTTTATATATCTGCTCATTTTTTATTATTATGTTTTTATTATTTATTCATCAATCAATTTGTTTCTTAATATAAATATCGGAAATGGAATTAAAATGGGGAAAAAGTGGAACTATTGACACTACATTTTTCCACATTTGATAATAAATATTTCTTTCTTTTTTTTTCTCAAATAACAAAAAAATTTTTCCGGATTTTTTTTTGGAAAGGCATATAAAAGAAAATAGGGGGGGGGGTAGTCTGGAAAGGTTGAAAAATTTTTCCGGATTTTTTTGGAAAATTGGGGGAGAGAACCGTGTGCCCATATGTATCTCAACGTAGGGAGGTATCTGAGTGGGGGGATACGTAGGTAGGGGTGGGGGGTAGGGGGTATGCAGCCCCCCATTCAGCCCTATCCCTTGAAACGTGTGTACATATTTACCATTGTGTCGGTGTGGCTTATTGAAAAGCCAACACCACTTCGATTTCGTCACCCACTTCAATTCTCGCAATGGGTGAAGAGCAGCAGCTATCAACCCAAAAGTCGAATATTTCATACAACTCGCAGCCGTTGTCAGGTGTGCGGAAAATCGTGCCGTTAAGACACCCAAAGTTAAAGTCAAAGAACTCTTCAATACCCAACAACTCGTTTCCGCACGTACAAGGCTCTGCTGAAAGGTTAAAGCCGTTGAGTTCCTTGAAAGCGTTCTCATAGGTCATATCTGCAACCTTCTTTGAGAGTTGGTCATAATCCCTTTGTGCAATTTCCTTAATGAGTGAAAATTCAAGTTCGGTCATAATGATATAAGATTAAATGGTTTAACTTCTAATTGACGTTGACAAAGATAGGCATTTCAATTGAATATACCAAATTATTTCAGTTAATGAAACCTAATGATTTGTTAAAAGACCTTAATCGTAGTAGGTACGTGTGCGCACACCTTTCACACCTTTCAGTTCCATAAAGTTCGCCACCGCATTGTCATACGCTCCGTTTATCCTTATATCTTGATAGTACATTGCCCGCAATGGAAAACCTACATTCTCAAAGTACTTGATTTCGTCTTTGGTGAAACCTTTGAGAAACATATCAAGGAAGGTTGTCATTTGGTGCTTGCTTGATAGTTCCTTGATTTCCTTTCCCACCTTGCTCCGCTTGTCAAAGTCAATGATTGTGAAACCGCAACCGAAACCAAAGAAGGCATACTGCTTGCACTTTTTGGGGTCTTTGAAGTTAGGGTCATCCTCCACTATGGACTTGATTTGGATAGCTTGCTTTGCAGTGTTTATGATACCTTTAATTCTTTCAGTCATAAAGTCAATAAATTCCATTTCCAAAGTCTTTTTCTTTGGCTTGGGCGTTACATTGGCGTTGGCTGATTTCTCGCTTTGCAGACGCTTGATAAGGTTGCTTGCATCCAAACGTGTAAGGTCTTGCCCACGATAGTCCTTCTTGGATAAGCAGAATATTGCCCAAAGTTGCTTTCTCGTTGCGGGTCTTTCCGCATTGTTCTCGGTAATGTAATTCATATTCCTATAATATATTTAAAAAAGGTTCAACCTAACTTGTTTATTTCACTTGTGACTTGTGAAACGAATACTCTGAAACGCTTGAGTGTTTCCATATTCTCAAGCAATGACTTGTCTTTCTCTGCTGCATTAAGCACTTGGTCTTCGAACTCATAGATAGCAATGAGAAGGTTCTGCTTTGCTTCATTGATATTATCCATATCCTATATAATTTAAATGGGTTGAACAATCATTTAACGAGTGCAAATATAAGTGTTTTGTTTGAATTATGCAAATTCTGGAACCACTTTAACATAACTTTAACACTTTGGTTAAACTTCCTTAAACGGCTGAAAATAATTGCCGAATCATTTGCTTTTCTCATATATTATTCATATCTTTGTACCACTGAAATGAAAGAAATGTCTAACCTTTTAAATTATATGCGTTATGAAGAGTAACAAGGCAATGGTCAATGACAAGGAATTTTTGGTGTGCTTTTTGGCTGATGCCACCTATGACACCTATTGGGCAAAGGTATCCGTTCATACCGACAATGACACAACTTTGGTTGCAACCGCAAGGAAGAACAACGAGTGTCGTGAAGATATTTGGGCTGATGTGCTGCTTGGTGGCGGTTTCCTTAATGTCTATGACTGCGAAGACGGAGAGAACCACAAGATAGACCTTAAGGCTGTGGAAAAGGGTTTCAACAAGCTGATGCGCAAATATCCGCACCACTATGCCAACATCAAGGAAGAAGACTACGATTTCTTCGATGTTGATGCACTGCTGCAAGTTATCGTTTTTGGGGATGTTATCTACGGATAACTCCCCAACATCTTTTAACATTTCAATTAACGTCTTTTAACTGAAAATATTTGCATATATCAATCCTTTTTCGTACCTTTGTATTACTGAAATGAAGGAAAGAGCAAGGGTGACACCTTGAAGTATAGTCTCCGAGACAAGCAGCCGAAATATGTTAAAAAGTGTTTAATTTTAAGTTTCTTTAACAAAAATAAATGACCTAATATTTGGTATTCTCGTTTCTTTTTTATATCTTTGTGTCACATTTGATAAGGGAAATAACATTTTAATATCAGTCAATATGAAGAAAATCGAAAATTCAATCGAGAACGTGGCAAAGGCTCTGACTGCAAGAGCAAGTAACTCAAACCACAAGTCAGTGCTCTATGACGAAGACAAGTCTGATATTCAATTCAGTATCTTTGATACATCAGTACCTTTGGTGTGTGACGTTAAAGGTATCTTGTCAGCTTTCTATGAGAATGCAAACAGCATTATAGACGTGGACTATGGGTGGGGATATACTGCTATCTACCTTTCGGAAGGTGAACCAAAGGAAAACGTGGATATGGAATGCTTGTCTATGTACTTGCCTTTTGGTATGCTGAAAAAACTTTTCAAGTAAAGTTCATATCGGTCTTTGGGGTGTTAAAAGACACCCCATTTTTTAACATTTTCTTAAACGTTTTTTAACACAAAATGTTTTGTATTTTCAATGAAAATGCCTATCTTTGTATCGTTGAGTTAAGGGGCAAGGGTAACACTTTGAAGTATAATCTCCAAGACACCCAAACCAAATATGTTAAGAAATGTCAAATGCCTTAACTTTAATTAACTGAAAATAATTGGTAGAAAATTTGCATAATCCAAATATTATACCTATATTTGCACACGTATTCAGTAAAACACTAATGATTATGAAGAAGAAATTTTTACAAAGGAAAGAGAGCCGTTATGCTAACAACGAGTTTAAGAATATGCCATCCATTGACTATGGTACACTTATATCTAATAGGTTAAGTGAAGGAAACAAGAGCCGTGTGGATATGGATAAGGCACGTGAAATTTGTGCGAAATACGGCTTTAAGTGTACCTATATCAATAGCACGTTTGGTGGAGACGATGCAGAATTTGTTGTATATTTCAAGACGGACATTAACGTAGATGAATACAACAAAATAACGAAGTTTGCCACTGATGAAGATACAAAGAAGGTTTGGGAAATAAAGGACAGCTATAAGAATATGTTTCTTAAGCTACACGATTGTATGCACGAATTGGATGAACAAACATACCTAATGTTTGAATGTGGTTGGCACGGCAATTGCGGTTTGTTTGGTAGTAGCGATGTCTATAAGCAGACCTATTGTGGTGGTGATAGGGTTGTAAGTTGGAATAGTATTGTGGATAAATGGAGTCCGATTATACACGATACAACACGGCAATTGTCAAAGGGAGTTTATGTGTTGGCAAGCACATACCACCTTAAGCCACTTGCAGAAGATTCCCCAAAGCTTAAAGTTATGGAAAATACTTTACTTGACATTACCAAAGAACTTTTGTCAAGTGAATTTGTTGCCAAATATGAAAACGGCAAGCGACAATGTGACAACGAGCCTTATAAGGCTTTGGTGGTGCGCTACAAGCAAAATAACGAGTATTGTTGTATGATTCGTTTATTTAGGGATTGGTTGGGTAGGTATAAGATTTATAGTGCAAGACCGCTATGTGGCGAAAGCAGTTGGGTTATGGATTGGAAAAATCCAAAGAATGATTTACTATCCGCTTTGGGAAGTTGTGCAAAAAGGGTGGCTTAAAACCACCCTTATTTTTTAACATTTCCATTAACATCTTTTAACGTGAAATATTTTGTAGTTTCAAACCTTTTTTATACCTTTGTCAACGTTAAGAAAAGGCAAGGATGACACCTTGAAGTATAGTCTCCGTGCGATACAATTTATATTTGTTAAAAAGTGTTTAATTTTAAGGTTTTTTAACGAAAAAAACCATCAGAAAATTTGGTGGATTGAAACAAAATACCTATATTTGCACTCGTTAAACAAACAAGAAGTCTAATTTAATTCTTTATAGTTATGAATAGAATTTATATCGTGTTGGTCATTTGGGCATCCCTGCTCGTTTATTGTATGTTTAATGGCAATGTATACGTTAACGGTCTTATTCTTTTCTTTGGCTTTCTTTTCATTATATGTGCGCTTGGCTACATAATGGACAACAAGAACAAGAAGGAATTAAGGTTCTTTAACAAATTGGCAACATTCTTTAACTGAAAAAATTTGGTGGTTTCAGAATAAATACATAAATTTGCACCCGTCAAACAAGAAGTTTAACTTAATTCATTTTATATTATGGTACATCAGTTAATCAACGACAACGGCAACCCCGCAGCAAATCAGTTCGTAATCAGCACCGAGAAGGCTAAGTACTTTCAGAGCTATCGGTCAGTAGTGTGCAAGTTGGATGGCATCAACATCGTGCTTTCAACCGATTGGGATTTCAGCAACACCACCCGCAAGCACCTCTATATTTTCCTTCGACAGAACGGCTACTACAATTATAGCAGTGCAACAGATGTGCGCAAAGCCATCAAGAACGGGGAAATCATCCTGAAAAAAGTTGAGTCTCTTAACATTGTTTAACTGGAAAAATTTGGTAGTGTGGAGGAAAATACTTACCTTTGCACTACCAAACAGATAACAGAACAGAAATTTCATAAAAAGTAATATTATGTTAGCATCAGAGTTTATCAATACAATGGTTTTCGGCATGTTGAACGGCTTGGAACCCCGTACTTACATCAGCGAGATGGAGAAGAAGTACAATGCCACGTTTTTCTTTCTTCCCAACATCGTGTGCAAGGATGGCTTCAGCATTTCAGTGCAGGTTCACAACGGGAACTATTGCGCAAGCGAGAATGGTGTGCGCACCTTCGGTTTGGATTGGAAACTTGTGGAGTGGGGCTTTCCATCACAACCTATTGACGGAGAGAAGTACCACGCAGAGGACAAGGACAACACAACGGACTCTGTTGGCGGTTATGTCAGCGTGAAGCTCATTGACGAACTCTGTGACGAGCATGGTGGCATTGACCTTCAAGCCACGCTGCAAGGTGGAGTGGATGAAGAGCCACAGAAGAAAGACACAACACCCGCAGTCGAAGCGTGGATAATTGGTGCCTGTCTGTAACCAATGTACTCAAATGAGTAACAACAAGTGTTAAATAAATGTTAAATCCATAAAAACATTTGGTTATTTCAAAAATTAGTATTATATTTGCAAACGTAAAACAATTTAAACATTATCATTATGAATATCATTAACACTAAGTACGGAAGTTTCGAAGTAGTAGATAATGGCAATGGCGGTGCAAGCCTTTACATCAACGATGTTAAAATCTGTGAGTTCCCAAAGGTTGCGTGGTGGAACGTGGATGCCATCGAGAAAGGTCTTGAAGAACACAAGGAACTCATACAGAAACGTATTGAGGAGCGTGTAAAGGAAGTCAATGTGACGAGAGAGAACGCAGTAGAAGTCATTTCGCAGCTTATGGAAGTGCTGAAAGACGAGAACAAGGGTTTCTATGCAAGCCGTTTGCGTCAGTGCCTTAACAAGCTCTTGGCCGCATAAGAATCGCATTGGGTGTACTCGATTGAGTATGGTTAGATATTTTTTAGGTTGTTATTTTCATCCCGTGATGAGTTGCACCCTTTTGGTTGATTGGGATGAATAGTTGTTGATGTTGTGTGTCCAATTCGTCTGTGAAGATAGATTGGACATTTTTTTCAGAAATAAGTTAACATAAAACATAGAAAATTATGGATAAGGGTTATTTGGTAGGTGACACGAATGGAACATTCCTTTCAGGTCAGGAGAACGAAGTGACAACGAACATATTGTCTAACGCAAAGGTGTTTGACAATATCGGTGATGCAATGAGGGCGTGTATTGAATACAACAAGAACGCCTATACATTCAAAGTCATCAGCCTTTGAAAAAGAAAACGATGTACATGTACATAATGTTACATGTATATTTAATATATTATTTATTTTATATAAATAAAAAAAGAAATATAAAAGAAAAAAAATGGAGAAACAAGAGAAGATTTGGTTAGAAAAGTTATTTGATGACAAAGACATAAAACTAAAACATTTTAAAACTCTTATTTATATCTTCAAAGAATATAATTTTAATGCCTATGCTAAATTGGATGAAACAAAGATGATGGAAGTTTGTGAAATTAAAAATAAAAAGACATTAAACAGAATGTTAAATTATTTTTTGGAAAACAAATATATCAAATTAAAAATAGGCAAAAATGGACTTTATGTTTCTCTTAATTGTATAACAGATAATATAACACGAAATTCTAAACCACGTATCAATATTGAGAAGCTAAAAGATAGAGAAGATTTTCTTACAGAACAATTATTTAATCCAACATGTGTTTGGGGTAATATAACAAAACAAAAAAGAATTGAAATTGTTAATTCATACACAGAAAAAGAAATAAAAGAAATCTTGGATAATAAGAAATTTTATATTGATTATGACTCATTTCTTTTAACCCCCTATTGGAAAGTAATAAAACAGATATTAAAACAAAAACATAATTCTTGTCAAAGATGTGGTTCAAAATATAAATTACATATTCACCATTTAACATATAATCATCATTTTTATGAGCATTTGTTTCTTGATGATTTGATTGTATTATGTGAGAAATGCCACCAAAACGAACATACAAATAACTAAAGAAAAAAAGTATCTGGCATTAACGTCTTTTAACTAAAATTATTTGGTATTCTCAATGAAAATACCTATCTTTGTCAACGTTAAATGAAAAGCAAAGAAGTTATGGTCAAGATTTCAATGTTCAAGAAAGAAAACGGGAACCTGCTTGTTGTCAAGAGGTCATCAAGCGGTTATCTTGTTGGAGAAGTCTACGCACAAGGTGTGGAGAAACGTGGCAAGTGGGATATGAAGGCAACCTTCTTTGGAAAGGAAGCAACGGAGTATCGTGTATGTGAGTATTTCAATTTTGATGTAAGCAAGCCCTATTGGAGAAGGTGGGCATAAAGTATAGACCATTATGTGCAAGAAGAGTTATTCAAGAAACGATAGCGACTATCAGGAGAATCGTTATTCAGACGGAAAGCATTTCAGCAGAAAAAACAAGAACGTGGAAAGGAAGTCACGTAACAACGTTAAAATGGATTTAAAAAGGGAATATCTATGACAAGACAGGATTTAGCAGACAAATTGACCAACGAAGTGCTTACTGAAATCTATGGTGAGCGTTTCACGGAGTTGGACAATATTGAGGATGACAAGGAATTGGACAACGATTGGGAACACTTTAACGAGCAGTTCTATGATATGCTCAAGTACTATTACGGAGATGACGAAGTGTTAAACTAATGTTAAAGTCCGAAAATTCCTTGGTGGTTTCAGATATTATGTTTATATTTGCAACGTCAAATTAAAACAATAAACAACAATGAACAGAGAAGTTATTTTAGTTGAAGTCGTAAATTGTCTGCGTAATGACTTGTCAACAACAGATAGCAGGACATTTACTAACACCAAAAAAGCAGAGGACTATTTCACCAAAATCGTTAAGGATGATTTTAAGATTACCAACGAAGAAATTATTGAATCAGCCCTTGATGATGGTTTTCTTGACAAAGAGGTGTGGGAATATGGTGAGTTAGTTTCAAAGAGTGTCATTATCAAAGAAATAACTTTGGAAGATGACTGATATGTGAATTTTGAATAGTGGTTAACGTCTTTTAACTAAAATTATTTGGTAGTTCCAAAAAAATTCCTTATCTTTGCATCGTCAAATTAAAACAATGGAGGACAGAGAGATGAGAAAGTTGAATTGGTAAATTAAGGGAATAAGGTACAAGACCTTTGGTATAATTTAAGGAAACACTGCCTTGTAAAAAGGTGGGATGATGGTTTCAAATCCATCTGCACAATCCGCAAGGGTTGGTGGTCGTACAATTTTATAAAGGGCCTTTAGCTCAGTTGGTCAGAGCAGCAGACTCAATACGGAGTTGTTCACCGAAACGAACGATGCCTATCGTTTAATAGTAAAGACATACATTCTTTGATAATGTATATGCAAGTGCGAGTCTTGTTAGGTGTCCTAATCTGAAGGTCGCAGGTTCAAGTCCTGCAAGGCCCACACGTTCAAGGATTGCTACCTTGATAGTAGGAAGAACGGCAGAGCCTATGATGGAAGCGGTGTCGCTACCGCCAAAAGAAGCCGTAAAAGAGTGTCCAAGTTACCTATGGTGGAGGTGGAGTTGGTCAGCCAACGTAGAAGCAATACCATTAGTGTTTAGAGGACATAAACTTTCCCTTCCATATGGATAGGCAGGTTCCCAAGTAGATTTATATTCAAAAGGGTGGTTGATATTTCAATTGGGTGCGTGAGAAACGCAATAACCAAACAAAAAGGGAACAAACCGAAGTTACCTATGGTACAATGGAGCAGCGTTAATTCATTTAACGGACTTGTGAAGAAGTTATATTGTAGTGTTTATAGGTTTTATTTTAGATTAAATTAGTATTTCAATGCGTCTTGTCTGTGAAGATAGGGCGCATTTTTTCGTTTTTAAGCAGTTTAGAACCTCATCAGACGCATTTAATACCTTTGATGGTATAGTTGACCACAAGAGCAAAAATAAAGCAGCAGGGAGCGTTTTTAGTGGCTGTTAATATTTTTTAACCGGAATGTGAATCACTTTTAACATAAAATATTTGCGTATTTCAAATAAAATGCTTACCTTTGCCAACGTAAACATTAAACAACAAGTAATATGAACAATTCAGAATATCTTGCACAATTCAACGAGAAGGACGTTATCAACGTTTTCACGGAAATTATTAAGGCAGATGCCCCGAGCATTTCCTTTGCTGACAGAGATGTCGACATTTTGGATGTTGAGATGTTTCTTGACGAGCATTGTGTGGCAATTGGTTTAGAAGGTATCGCAGACCTTATTGTCAGCGAATACAACAAAAGAGCAGAGAAGTATTTCGGTTATGTTCCTGATAAGGTGGCAAGGGAAATGGCTTTATCCGCATTGAAGGAACATTTCCTCTATGATGGCTACACAATGTACAAGGCAGATAGTCCGTTTGCTTCAGCATTTGATTGGCTTGACGAGAAGTACAAGTTACTTGAAATACCTTTGGATATGGATGGTGAACAGACAATGGTTTTGGCTTTTGACTTTAAGAACGTCAAGTTTGATGTTGACAACTATATCAATCCCGATTGGGGGTTGTGGAATGGTGAGATTGCTCACATTATGGAAATTGTCAATGAGAAAATTAACAATTGATTAACATCTTTTAAGTAATCATCAACATATTTTAACTGGAAAAATTTGCATATATGGAAAAGTTACCATATCTTTGCATTATCAAAACAAAAGGAGAATAATATGGGTTGGGTAAAAGAAAGCATCAAGACAACGGAAGAGATTTTCAACGAAGTTGTAAAGGAGTACGGCAAGGTATGGAACGGCAGGATTGGTGATTCTTCGTGTCCCTATGAATACTTTGCCGACCATCTTCGTGACAACTATGACCTTACTTTATGGCAGTGTGACGAGGTGTGCAGAAAGATTAAGGACTACTATGGCATCAAGCCTTTCTACTATACGGAAATGAAGCAACAGGAAAAAGTGCGTTTCATTAACATCATTTAACCCCAAGAATTTTGCAGTCTCAACTATTATGCTTACCTTTGCACTCGTTAAATCAAAGGAACAACAACTATGGCATTGACAATCAGTTTTATCGCAGAGCAGTTCAACAAGATTAATTTTTATCATTTCAAGGGTGAATTGCTTACACCAAGATTTGAAATCACACACGTGAAGAGTTATTTAGGTCAGTATCATTGGAAATATAGCTATGATAGCCGTATATTCTATGAGTCTGTTATCCGTATCAGTGATATGTTTGACAGAAGCGATGCGGACATTACCAACACCATTGCTCACGAAATGATACACCTTTATATCAGACAGAATAATATTCGTGACACAAGACCGCATCACGGAAGAGTTTTCAATAGCATTGCTGACAGACTGAACAGAGAAGGTGGTTTCCACATTGCACGTACAGATAGCGTGGTGGGTTGTGGCTTGCGCAACAAGACAGAGAGAAAGGAATATATTGTAGCAACCTTCCTAAGTGGCGCAAAGGGCAAGTACTTTCAGTTTGTAATCAACAAGAACTATCTTAACCGCTATCTTAAAAGGTTTGAGAGTTCACCCGAACATTACAAAAATGTGATAGTAATCAAGTCAACGGATGACAAGCGTTTCGCACACTTTCCCGAGTGTAGAGAATCCGTAAGGGGATATTACGTTACAGAGAATGACTACAACAAACTTAAAACCGAGAACGTGATACATCAGTTTGTAACGTTAGGAATAAGACATACGGCAGCTTAATCGGTTGCTGTATCATTTTCATTATCTTCTATATAGTCCGTAATAGATTTGTCAAGTTTTATAGTGTTGTAGTCATCATCAATCAAATGATATAGGAAAGCATCTTTTCTTTCTGTAAGCCAAACGACATTACTGAATATCATCTCATTGTCTTTGGTTGCCCAATGACCTTTATCAGCTACTAATTTCATAATAATTTTAGGTTGTTGTCTTTAACAATAAATAGCATTTCATTTAAAATCTTTTAACACAAATTGTTTGGAATATTCAGCAGTTATACCTATATTTGCATCACTAAAATGAAACAATAACAAGAAAGAATATGAAGAAGTTTATTGAGTTTATTATCTTTTTGATTATCTTGATTGTGCTTTGGCACAACTTTGACAAGATTGTGGAGATGGGTGATGCCATCATCAATATGGTTTATGATAAAATCGTGAAGTGAATATGACAAGAGATTGGATTGAGTTTGATGGTTATGAATATCCCATTATCCGTATTGAGGGTAAGAAGATAGATTCGGAGTGTACGACAAATGCGGAGTATACAATCTGTGACATTGATTTTTGGTGGGATGCTTTGGAACGCCCTTGTATGGAAGGTGACGCAGAAGCCAACGAGATTGATTCACAGATGTATTACTATTGTGATAGTGGCTTTGTTGCAAGTGAGCCTACAGAAGAAGAAGTCATTGAATATTTTAACAAACTAAATTTATAAGGAATTTGGTTGTTTGTGAAAAAAAGATTGAGACCATTAACAATTATTAACTGAAATAATTTGGTGGTCTCATTTCTTTTTTATATCTTTGTCAACGTTAAGAAAAGGCAAGGGTAACACTTTGAAGTATAATCTCCAACGCAGGCAGTTTAAAAGTGTTAAAAAGTGTTTAGTTTTAAGGTTTTTTAACAAAAATAATTGTTCAGAAATTTGGTAGTTACAGATAAAATATATATCTTTGCCAACGTTAAACAGATAAACAAGAAGAATTATGGATATAGAGTTTTACGAAAAGGATATCAAGCGTATTTTCAAGGAGAACGATTGCTATTATGATTGGGATATAAATCCCGATGGTACGATAGAAGTAAGCGTGGAGTGGGGAGATTGGAAGCACGACCATCTGTTCCTTAACTACATAATGAGAGAGAACCATTATTGTCTGATTGACGAAGATGTGACGGAAGAGGATGGTGATGATGCATATAGTTCAATACATACATTTGAATATGTGGGTTGAAAAAAAAATAAGCCACATTAACAATTCTTAACTGGAATTTTTTGGTGGATTGAAATAAAATGCTTATATTTGCACTCGTTAAACAAAAGATAACAGACTATGTATAGCAACAGAATCAGAACAAAGAAGTCAAAGGAAGAGTTCATCAAGGAAATGAACAAGCGGATTGAAATCCGTAACACTATTATGGAATTTGTGGAGAACGTTTATTTCCCAATGATGGCTACCAAGTTTGACGGAAAGGTATACAACGCCCGTTTCATCAATACGCTCAATGAAGAAGCCAAGAAGATTAACGAACTTATGTACATTAAGCGTGGTTATTCTATGGATGAGATTGAAATCCAACTGCGTTTGGATAAGTGGAACTACAACGACTATGAGTCCATTCTTCTCAAATTAAAGACCAATGCAGAGGGTAGAATTGACTACGAAGCGACAGTCAACGATGAGATGGGCAAAAAGTGGATTGAGAGTTTCAAGTCCTGTATTGATGAATACCAAAAGGCAATTGACAATTACGATGAGTATATGAAGGTATTTGTCGAATTGAGCGATGCCTTGAATAAATACAACAATTTACCACACTCATTCAGAGGACACCTTGAAACAAGTTGGATGAGAATCTATTAACAGAAAATGGCTATGAAGTGTTAAAAAAGTGTTAAAGTCTGGAAAATATTTGGTTTTCTCAAATAAAACACTTATATTTGCACACAGAATAAAGGAAACCACAAAGGTGCGCACGTGGTAGGATGAAATAAACTGACAACATAGGGCTGAAGGAGTTTTTTCTATATTCTTTTTTCAAGTAAGTCCGCAAACCAAGTCCTGAAGTATATGGCAAGAGACCGACCTTAGATATTGTAATGTTGTTTTTATTAAATGTTTATATATGATTAAAAAAATAACCAACGGATAGTGTAGTAACGCTGCGTCAGACTGATGGTTTTCCCCATATTGGTTTTTGGTCAGTCGCAAACAAGTCCACGACTATGGCAAGAGCATCACCCTAAGAGAGAGTATACATAAATATAGTGTTTGATTATATAGTTTAGTATTAACCCAAAAACTTACAATAATGGCAAGAGCATCGCCCAAATAAACAGATAATATTTGATTTAACTTATATATAAAAACAGAAGCAAATGGTTACTTTAAGAGTTTACGATAGCGCAAGCATTAGAAAGGAATACGCAACCTATGTTGATAGGTATTCACTCTATGTTCCCACACCAAGAAACAAAGTTAAGGAATGGGGTATTATGGGAGTGTTTTTAGGCTTCAATTTTGACGAGAAAGGTATTACAAGATATTGTTGGGGTGAATGTAGGCACGGAGTTGGAACAATGAATTTGGGTAGAAAAGTCAAGAGAGACGCATTACCAAAGCACGTGCAAGAATGGGTTGACAAAATGGAGAAATTCTATAACAGAGCATTGAAAGAAAACACGATAAAAGCGTGGGAAGATTGGTATAGGGTATAATTATTATTTTCATATGGTTAGTATGGTCTTGTTTGTCCGTGAGGATAGGCAAGACATTTTTTTTAACATTTCCCTTAACATTGTTTAACTAAAATAATTTGTTTTTCTCATTCTTATTTCGTATCTTTGTATCACTGAAATGAAGGAAAGGGCAAGGGTAAGACTTTGAAGTATAATCTCCGTCACGGCTTTCCGAACTATGTTAATGAGCCTTAACGTAAAATGGCTGAATGTTAAATAATCATTAATGACAGAAATTTTACCACCAAAAACTTGCATATTTCAAATAGAATGCTTATTTTTGCATCATCAAACAAAAAACAGACACAATATGAGACATCATTATTTTGTAAAAGGATTTAAAAAATCCAAGAGAAACAAATATGAAAAGACCGTATTCATTGATACAACACTATCAGTTGCTGATATAGAAAAGGCATTTAAAAAGTGCAAGTACGTATACAAGGAGATAATCGACCTTGACAAGACTGAAGACGAAAGGCACTTAAAGAGGTTCGAGAGAATGGCTGATATTGTTGAGCATCTATCTTTATTTGAAGAGTTGAGAATTATATTTGCCTAATATCACTTTCCTTAAAAAAACATAAAAAAGTACCTAAAAGTTTGGTATATTGCATAGTTTTGCTTATCTTTGCATTGTCAAACAAAAATAATAGAATATGAAAAACGTTAGGGTATTACAGATTGCATCCGACTGCAAGGATGCAAGATACAGAAAGTTTGCATCATTGCGTATGCTGAACGATATGGGAATTAAATTCGACCTTAGTGTGTATAAAGAGGTATACAATGGTCAGATGGATATAAATGACGCAGAGGATGTATTTGTGAAGCTACAAGGATGCAAACCACAAGGATACAAGGGTCATAGCCTATCAGTAAGCGACTTGGTGCAGATAGACAACGGAGATATACTATTCTGTGATTCTTTCGGCTTTGTAAATTGTAAAGATATAGCTGAATAACTATGGATATACGTTTTATGGAAATTTCAGAGTTCAACTAAATTAAAAATGTTAAAAATTGTTTAGTTTTAATATTTTTTAACAGAAAAACATTCTTTGAAATTTGGTAGTCTCACCAAGAATATATACCTTTGCACAAGTCAATTGGAAGTTAAACCATTTAATTTTTAGAGTATATGGACAAGAAAGAATCAATTAAGGAATTGAAAAAACTATACAAAGAATCAGATTGCGAGATTGCAGAAGTTATCTGTGATGTTGTCAATGCGGATGGAACGAAGTTTACTGAGCAGAGCGTAATAGTGTTATTGGTTACTGAACCTTCCGCATCTGATATGATTGCACCTTCCGAACATTGGTTTATATTCAGTAGCATCAATGACTACAAGAATATGCTTGAGCGTTATTTGTTTGAAGTGGAGAACATAAGGGAAGTAAAGCCTTTTGATACACATTTATTAATTTTCGGAGATTAACAATTATTAACCTGGAAAATTTGGCACTTTCAGATATTATGCTTATATTTGCAACGTTATTTGAAAATCAAACATAAAAACCATTTAATTATGTCTGCACCATTCAAGAGAACAAGAACAAAGCAGATTAGCGAGATTGCAACCGAAGTGATTGCAATGGTGAAGAACGAACTGAAGGGGATGAACGGAAACGTGAACGAAGTAAAGGTTGAGGTGTGTCTTTACGGACACGGAATGAGACCATTCGGCAACTATTCCCCTAATGACTATCTTGATGTTTCCATCAAAGTCGGTAAGAACCATTGGGATGGTTTGGACAAGTACGATGTTTCAAATCTGCGGAACGAACTGAATAAGTACATTAAGGATTTTGACAATGTTGCAACCGAAGGTATTTTCTTCTCATACGGCAACTTTACACCTGATGTTGACGCTTTCCCAACTACCTTCAGAATGTTCGGAAAGCCTTGCAAGGAGTTTAAACAACTTACCAAATTGGTTGAGAAGAAGTATGGCATCGTGCTGAAAGTAGATGACCTTTATCGTGTAAGACTATTCGGCAAGAGTGGAAGATATGGCGAGAGTGGAACGAGAGCCTATACCGCTTTTAACCCTTCAAGCTGCCTTGAATATATCAACGAGATTAAGTCATTCGGCAGAAAGAAAACAAAGGCAACGATTGCCAACATTGATGACATTGACACCGACTATTCGGCAAGATATCTGACCGAGTGCTATGGATATCGCAAGCACGGTATAGAAATCAAGGTGGCTTAACCGCCTTGATTTTCCTTAATGAGTGTGAGAAATGAATGTCATTAACATCATTTAACCAAAATTCCTTGGTGGTTTCATTTATTATGCATATCTTTGCATCGTTGAAATTGAGTTATTAACCATTTAATACTTTTTATCTATGCCGAACTGGGTATACAACAAGATTAAAGTAAAGGGAAATGCAAGTGACCTTGTTTCCCTTATCAACTTGGCATTACGCAATAGCAATGCCGAAGAGGTCAGCACCGACAATGTAACAACCGATAAGGTTTCAAAGGCAGTTGAACTGCTCAAAGAGAAGGGAGTGTTCCGCTATGGTGACAAGGATATTTTCTCAAAGGAGCCTGCGGTCATAAAGGAAGCCAAAGGCATCCGTATGAGCACATTCCTGCCCATTCCCGACACATTCCTTGTGTATGACACCACAAACCACGAGAAGGAGTTTGCCGATGAAGCAAGGTCGCAGAGAAGAACCTATGGTGTTGCGGGTTGGTATGACTACAACTGCAAGTACTTTGGCTGTAAGTGGGATTCCGACATTTCCATTGAATATAACGGAAAGAGGACTATCACCATCACAACGGACACACCTTGGTCACCACCAACGCAGTTCCTTATCCGTCTGCACAAGATGTTCCCAAACCTTGACATAAGCGGTTCATCCCTTGATGAATGCAATGACAAGCCGATAAAGTACAAGGTGGAGGACTTGCTGAAAATAGCATAGGATTGTTGGGGACAAGTTCCCCAACATTTTTTTTATCCGTACATATATGCACAAGGCTTTCTGCATCATTCTAATGCCCCTTAAAACGATGCAGGAACGATTAAAATGTATTGGTTTATAAATTATAGTGGCAAGGGGGAATAAGACCTTATGGGGCAAATAAGGGGCATACATACGCAACAGCGCCAAATGTTAAAAATGTTAATTTCCTTGCATAATTCATTCCTTTTTTATATCTTTGTCAACGTTAAATGAAAGGGGCAAGGATAATACCTTGAAGTATAGTTTCCGTCACAAGCAGTTTGAATTTGTTAAAATTGTTTAATATTTAACATAGTTTAACGAAAAAACATTGCCGAAAATTTGCATATCCCATTCATTATGCTTAACTTTGCGTCAGTTAATCAAATGATGGAGGAACAAGTTATGATAGCAATAAGAAAGACATTCAGTCAGTTGTCTGAACAAATGGAACGCATTTTCCATTTGTACTACAATGGTGGCTATGGAACAGAGAAGATGTTCCGCAGATGTGAGGAACTATTCCTTACGGAGTGTGAGAAAATGGGTATCATTAACATCATTTAACACCGAAAATTTGTATAATTCAGATTTTATATATAGTTTTGCACAACGTTAAACCAAAAACAATTATCGTTATGAAGAATGAAATCAGAACTTTCGTGGAGAATATCAATAGTGTTATTGCTTGCGATATGCGTAACATACACACTACAAGTGGTCACGATACGCTTATGATGGTGCTTGCAGCCTACAACGACTATCAGGAGTCAGAGCGTGACGGAGTGGATTATATCTTTGACATCAACGACAAGGATGATGTAATATGTTGTATGAGTGGTGGTATGACAACTGAGGAAGTCGCTAAATTATGGCAAGGTAGCCAAGTAAACCATTCGCAGTACTTTTTCTTTGGCTGCAACTATGAGACACCAAAACCCATTGAGAATTTGGAAACGCTTAAGAGACATCTTGTGGGTTGGCTTGACGAAGTTATGCTCAATGTGTTGGCTTATCCGTATACCTATGAGAGTTACAAGGCATTGTATGAAAAGTACATCACCGAGAATATATTATTATCTATCTAACAACTAAAAGAACTATAATTATGGATTTTATAAAGAAGTGGAATATGAAGCCTTTGGCTGACGATGGTTGTTACGTCTCAAAGGAATTTAACGCCTTTCAGAACGCTTTTAAGCGTGAAATGGATAAGATAGCACAGAACGTAGGTGGAACGCTTGTACGCTTTATTAAGGGGCATTATGACGTTTGTGGTTTCATTGAACGCAACGGCAAATACGTTTACTTTGATTATTCTTCTTCATTGTGCGGAAATCGTTCAACACCATACCTTAAAGACAGAATGGCAATGTATGTTAGGACTGCAAAGGATGCGAAAGACTATCGTGGTGGTGCGAATAACTTTGTGTCGTTTGAAGAGTGTGAGAGTGTCATTAGAAGATTATTAGAATAAAGCACTGATTGTTTCATTTTTATTATTTAATAATTAAAACTCGTAATAGTCTGTATCGTCTGTGAAGATAGTACAGACTATTTTTTAATATTTCACTTAAGAATTATTAACATTTATGCAAATCACTTTTAACTAAAATTCTTTGTTTTTCTCAATTATTATATATACCTTTGCAGCGTGAATCAGAAGTTAAACCATTAATCGTATAGATAATATGAAAGTAAGAGTGACCGCAGCAATTACCAAGAATCAGTTTGGTGGCTATCGTGTTGTATTGAGCAACGGAGTATACAGCGACTATCCCACACTGCAAGACGCACAACGTTACGCAGACTATAAGAACAATGATGATGCCGATGACGCTGAATATATGTACGTAGAAGAAGAAGTTGTTTCAGCACAGACCTATCAGCCAACGTCTGAAGACTTGTACGAGCGTAGGATGAAAGAGAGCAAAGAGCGTGAAGAGAAAAAGCGTATTGAAAAGGAAAACAACCGCAAGGCAACCAAGACAGATGATAAATATGTGTTTGTTGTCAGTTGTAACCTTCGTGGTGAAAGTGGTGTTGTCTATCTGCAAGGCGAAACAGACCTCACCAAAATTACATATAAGTATGGCGGTGGCTTTATTACAAACAAGCAAGAGAACGCAAAGGTATTTCAAACCAAAGCATCAGCACAGAAGTTTATTGACAAAATTGAAAAGTGTTGGATGGTCAACGCTTTGTTACGCTCAATGAAGGTTGTGAGAAAGCCGAGAAAATAAGGCTTTCTCATTCTTTAACAAATCATTAATATTATTTAACACAAATAATTTGCATATATCAAACCTTTTGCCTATATTTGCATCGTGATTGAAAGGGAAACATCACAAAGGCAAAGGTAACACTTTGAAGTATAGTCTCCAACGCATAGATACGGAAAATGTTAATAAATCTTAATTTTTAACTATTTTTAACAAAGAAAACCAGCAAAAAATTTGGTAGTCTCGTTCATTATACCTATATTTGCATCCGTTATCGAGAAGTTAAACCCTTTAATACCTTTTATTATGGCAAAGAAACGTTCAAATTACGTAACAGAGTTAGTCAATAAGGCAAACGAATATCTTCGTTTTAGAAAGGTTACAGACACGTCTGACACGCTTTTCGTGTTCGTGTGTGACTATCTTTTAAAGAAGAATATGTATCAAGGCTACAATTTCTTTAAGGATGTATATAACCCCTATTTACAGAAGAACGTATCAACGGAGGCGGGGTCTTATAAGGAAGGCGAATTTGACTACCTTCAGATTTATTAACAAATCCTTTAACATCAATTAACTGGATTTATTTGGTAGTTTAAAAAATTATACGTACCTTTGCAACGTCAAATTAAAACAATAACAATTTAAACATCAACAATTATGGCAACTTGCAATTTTTGGTTAAAGAATGCACAGAGTTATTACGCTTTCAACGACACCTACAAGACAGAGAATGATGAGGGTGAAGAGGTTGAGGTTGTACGTGACGAGTGGGAGTGGGATGACTTGTTGGACTGCATCTGTTATCGTGGTGAGGAGGGCAAAATCTTTGACTGCCCATCATCAGAGAAGTACAACAGACGTATGGACGCACGTAATATCTGTGAGACAAATACAGATTGGCAGACCTTTGGCAATGGCAATGCGTGGACAACAGAGACCAACGTGGAGAGCGTGATTTGCATCCGTAGCGGTTACTATGCAGGTGCGGTGCTTGACTATGACGTGAAGGTTGAGACATCACAAGGTGATACTTTTCATCTGTCTGACTATGACAACGTGGACGATATGATTGATGACTATATGGACATCCTGAAGGATATCGTGGCGTGGAGAGGTGAGGAACACAAATGGAACGTGGGTACGTTTGAGATACAGAAGAAGAACATTCGCAAGTGGATTGAGAAGCGTATCAACACGCACATCGAGAACTGTGAGAAATTCTGCAAGGAGAATTGCGAAATGGAACTTGCAGTAAGCGCAAGATTCTCAAACGGTGAGACGTGGTACACTAAGGTGGGTTAATACCCACCCTATGTACTTGCGTAGCAAGCATCCTACGGATGTACTCAAACGAGTACCAAATACACTATTAAGCATTTAAACATTAAGACTTATGACAAAGAAAGAAAGACAATTCGTAAACGATTACATTTATTCAATGTTTCTTCCGATTATGTGCGATTCAATTGATAGCGGTAATGTGGCTGATGCCATAACAGACCAAGTAATAGAGGATATAGAGGAAACGGCAGACCCTGAAGGTTGGAACTCTGAAGATATAAGAATCGGTGTTGCAAGGACGATTAAAAGTCTCTTAAACATCAATTAACATTTCAATTAACATTTATTAACCGGATTTATTTGCAAGTTTGAGAAATTATTCATACTTTTGCATCGTCAAATTAAAACAGATAGTATTAACATTTAAACAATAGGAGATTATAACTATGGCAAAGAACGCAATTGAAATGGCAATTCGTAACGTGGCAACAACCGCTTTGGCAAACAAGTATCGCTTACCTCAGTACAAGAAAGAGGGAACGAAGCATAACGATGAATACAAGAAGGCAGTCCTTCACAAGAACGTGTGTGAGCAGGTGGTGGCTTTCGCAGACTCTCACAAGGATATCCCATTCTATTTTATCCTCTCTGTGGGAATCAGCAAGGGTGCTTACAAGATGAGCGAGTTCAACAAGGGCTACAAGGCTTTCAAGGCTGACGAAGTAGAGAATGTAGCCAAGATGGGTAGAGCCTACAACGACTACAACGAGCAGTACGGCAAAAAGATGTCAGATGTGACTATCCGTCTGATTATGCGATACTATGAGAAGGTGAGCAAGGACTATAACAAGTTCCTTCTTGACCTTAACAATAGCAAGGTGTTGGGCAAGGATTGTGGTAGCCGTAAGATAGATTATCTTGTGTTGTGCAAGAACATCGGAATTTCCGTAAATGACAACACAGTGACAGAAGCTGCATAGTATGTACTCGAATGAGTACCAAATGGGGATGGTAGAACTGCCATCCCCAAGATTAACCAAGTCGAACGGAAAAACAAAAAAAAGGTTGTGGTTTAACATCATTTAACCGGAAATATTTGCACATATCGGAAATTATTCATATCTTTGCACCATCAGAATTAAAAACAGATAATGTTATGAAAAAAGCGGACATTCTTAAAGACGAGTTCAAGCCAAGAGAGGGTTTCGGTGTTACGGGTGCTTCATTGAAACATATAACCAAGAAAGTTGCTGAACTTTACGGCAGCAAGCGTGTGCAGATTAACCTTCCTTATAGCAATTTCAATTGCAAGGGAAGTGCCAAGAGAATAGCAAAGGAAGTCTACGGACTGACACCATTCACAGACAAACAAATAGAGATAGACGAATCTACAACGCTTTTCTATGGGGATACACACGTGAAACGTGGCAATTATCTTCCGTTCCAAAGCGAATGTGATGTCTTCTTCGTGGAGAGCGTGAAGAACATTGACAACGTGGTGGTGATTGACCTAATCAAAGCCCCGAGTTGGAGAATGTACCTTTAATATAGATTAACATTTCCCTTGACATTTCTTAACATTAAAAATTTGCATATTTCAAGGGAAATATCTATCTTTGCATCGTCAAATTAAAAGAACAACAACTATGGCAGAAAAAACATTAAAGAACGCAGAGTTACAAAGAATCAATTCAAAGTACATTGCAATTGGTACGACTGATATCAGATTGTGGGCATCCGATGATGCAGAGCCTTTTATCATTCCCCTTGACACGGAAGATGACTTTGAGAACAACGGCTTTGACTATGAGAACTATAAGGATATGGCTGTTGGCGAGAGCAAGGATAGTTGCTGTGACTACGAAGGTATTATTGTTATCCGCATACGTTAAACCCTATAAATTTTCAGTTAGATACTATGAAGTACGAAGCATTTGAAGAGAAGTTTCACGAACTTTCAATGAATGAGCGCATTGCCATTTTCAACGAGTATTGTATGGAACACGGAGACCCTGACAATATGATACACTACTTTGACGAAGAGTTTTTTGAGACCTATTTCTCAAACCCTATGGAAGCTGCACGTGCCACATTCTTCGGCAAGATTGAATCGTGGAGTGACGAGTATATCAAATTCAACGCCTATGGCAACTTGGAGAGTCTGAGCGAGTATAGTGCGGTTGGAGAGATTGACTACTACCTTGACGAGATTTTCGAAAACAAGGACACGTGGGAAGACTACATTGAAGACGATGATGATGAAGATGGTGACGAAGAAGAGACCACATACGTATGCCCACATTGCGGACACGTGTTTGAGCAAGGCGAGTGGGACTATAACTATGACACCGCATTGCTTGATTTCAAGTGTCCTGAGTGTGATTGGGAAGGCAACGAGAATGAAGTGGACACAGAAGAAGAATAGACACTATGTTTTGGGGATAATAACGAAAAAAGTTATCCCCATTTAACATTTCTTAACCAACATAATTTGCATATTCCAAAGATTATGCCTATCTTTACACCCGTAGAACAATAAAAACTAATTAGGAATTATGGAAAGTTATATGACAGAAAAAGTCACAATCGGTGACTACACAGTCGATGGTATCGAAATGCTTGACGATGACACTTGCTGCCTTTTCTTTGAAGAAGTAGAAGAGGGCAACCTTCTTGTGTCAATTGTCGTGGAGTATTGGCTTGACGATAACACGTGGCATTTTATGGACAATTATTATGAGAATGACGGAAACTTTATTGGTGCTGAAGAAACCACACACCTTTCCGCAGACGATAAGGAAGAGTGTATGACATTTATAAAGAGTTGGTTAGAAGATTTGGATAAGTAAGACAATATAGCAGACAAATGAAGTCTAACATTTAAAACATAGGAAAGAACAAGATGATAGAGTCAAGAATCAGAGTGGAATTAACCAAGTGTTATAGTGCGGAGAACCCATTCTTCGGGGCAACAACAACCAAAAAGGTGTATGAGGAGACCATTACCCACGATAAGGATAAGAGAGACAATGTAGCACCATTCGGAATTGTTGCGAACGTTCCGATAAATGACGATATGCTACATATCAAGGTAACTGCAAGATATTTTGATATTGACGATTTTGGCGTATATTCCGCTTTCTTTGACTTTGACAACAAGGTATTTGAACTGAGTGTGTCAGTCAACGAAGACAATAACGACATTGAGAACATTACATTATACGTGTGGCTTGACAACAATTCGTTTGAAAGTGGTGTTGATGCGGAAGAGACATACACAACAGAAGATTTCACAAGTTACGGCAAGTACTTTCTATGAAGCCACACAACGGCTTGAAAACTATTATTTCATTTATTATATTTATAGATAATGAAACAATAATAACCTATTAATAACATTTACCTTATGAGAAGAGTTTTGTTTTCAGTCGTACTTGCCTTTATGCTCTGTCTGTCCTTCTCTTCGTGTGAGAGCTATGAGATGGCAATGGAGCAGCCAACGACAAGGATAGTCGTAAGTACATATCCGTACTATCATTACTATTACTATCCACATTACTACTATTATCCGAGACATTATTACTATCCAAGAAGTTATTACTATTATCGCACACCACCGAGAGCCATTCATCCAAGACCGAACGTGAACAATAGGAGACCAAGCGGTAGGTCAAGAAGATAAACACATAACACATAATACATAATGAAGGCATCTGCATATAGTTAAATGCAGGTGCTTTTTTTTTAACATTTACCTTAACATCTTTTAACTGAAATAATTTGCTTTTCTCATCCCTTTTCCGTATCTTTGTATCACTTAAATGAAGGGGTAAGGGCAACACCTTAGAGTATAGTCTCCGACACATTCAATGCAAAAATGTTAATTTTATATAATTTTAACATATTTCCCTTAACATCTTTTAACTGAAAAAAATTGCCGAAAAACTTGCACAATTCAAACAAAACACTTATCTTTGCATCCGTTAATGAGAAGTTGAACCCCAAAACAAATTTCGATTATGGCAAATTTAAGTGATTTTAAAGTCGGTGATGTTCTTCTTACCTATGGTTTGGATATGTTTTGTCACAAGTGCGTCTGCAAGACGGAAATTGCGGAAATTAATGATGAAGGTATTGTGACGAAGTCCGAAGATTGTGACTATATGATTATCACAACGTGGGAAAATATGAAATACGAAAATGACTATTACCTCTATTCAGTTGAACAGGAAAAGGCAATGCAAGATTATTGTGACAATGCCTACAATGAGTGGGTGGCTGCTTGTAAAAGGCAATTGGAAGAAGCGCAGAAACATCATTCAGAGCGCAACGAGAAGCTGAAAAACCTAATCAAAGCGAAAGGTGGTATTGTTAACTTGAGTGGCAAAAATGATTTCTATCGGTGGAAACCTTATGCTATTGTGTCTATCAATGAGAAGTTAGACGTGTTAGGCGTGGCTGAAGACAATAGCACAATGTCAATCAGTCTTGACGATTTGTGTGTGCCGACACAACAAAGTATAAAGTCTGAAATAGAAGCTGCCTAATACTTGCAGCACGACAAATACAAGCACCTCGATTTGGGGTGCTTTTTTTGTATATTGACAATGATACCCATATTCAGTTTAAAGGCATTTATAGCCGTTTCAAGCACATTTGGCAATGTAGGTGGTAACTTATCCACAACGCATCTACAATGCAGCAGAAAGCCCAACAATACCCTTAAAACGTATTTTGATTCTTTAACAACCCGTTTAGATTTCTTAACATAAATAATTTGCATATATCAAACCTTTTGCCTATATTTGCATTGTCATTTGAAGGGAATGGCAATGGTAAGGGTGACACCTTAAAGTATAGTCTCCGTCACATATTGTACGGAAATGTTAATTTTATATAATTTTAACACATTGTTTTTAACATATCCGTTTAACATTGTTTAACACAAATAATTTGCATATATCAGTTCTTTTTCCTATCTTTGTATCACTTAAATGAAAGGGGGCAAGAGTAAAATCTTGGAGTATAATCTCCGTCATGCCCATAAATATACATCATCCTCGTTTTAACTGGTTTTCACACCATTAACATCAATTAACCGAAATACTTTTGTAGTCTTGTCTAAAATACCTATATTTGCATATCGAAAAAAGGAAAAAGGGGTATTAACAATTAAAGGATATTATTATTATGAAGATTTACACTATTAAGAGAAATGAGAACGATTCATACACAAAGACTATGGACTATTTCAGCCAACACTTCTTTGGTGATTGGATTGGTGAAGATTTCCTATGCAAGTTAGGCGAATATCTTGACAACGTCAACTTCCCTTCCAACAGATTGGTGATAGACCCGTATGGATATGATGACCGATTCGGCATCACGTTCAAATATGATAATGAAAGGATATGTTATATTCAATTGAAAATGAATATTGACACGAAGATATTGGAACTCCGCAACGCTTCATTTGAAGAGAAGCTATCAGAGAAGATTTTCCTTCCCAAAATCAAGGAATATCTGAAAGAATACAACGTGGGCATATTCAAGAAACAACTTGAAAGGTGTGGTATAAAGAGCATCAATTTCGACAACACCATAAGCATTGACGATTATGACCGATACGTACTGAAAGAAGAGAAGGTGATTCTCAAGGGAACGATTGGGAAAATCTTTGACGATTACACGACACACAACGACAGATACAGATACTGCAACGGAACGCACTGGAAATTCACCGACAAGAACGTTTCAAGGCTCTATTCGATGTTCATAGGGATGTATGATGGAAACTACTTCCTTGACAATGCGGTAAGGCGTGGTGTCACGATTGACTGACGTTCTTAAAGGCAAATGTACTCACGGAGTGAGCATTTGCAAAGCGAATGTACTCAAATGAGTACCAAAGGTGAACGACACGCAGTACTATATAATTAACCCATCGGGATTTACTGGTCGTGGGATTGCAAAGACCTTACTGCACATCGTCACACGACAGACCCGATGGGATTGTTCCATTTAATAATTAAATATCATTGTATTTCCAGAAAAACATACAAGTTCATAAATCCTATATTATTTTATTTATGACATTTTATGTTTTATTAACATCTACGAATATATGTTAAACTGACAATTTGTAAACCAAAATCAGTTTTTTACTTACACGTTTTAAAAAATCCCCAAGAAAAAATTTTTTAACACTATCATTTTGACACCACATTGAAGTAAAATAGTGTCAAAATGTCAATTTAACAATTTTTAAGTTTATTTATGATTTGTTCACAATGGTTAAAAGATGTTTTGAAAAATTAAAAAATGTTAAAGAAAATGAACAGGACACAGATTTTTTCTTTGTTTTCGTGACATTTATTATATTTACTTTTTTCACCTATTTTCCTATCCATTGTTATATTTACTTTTTTCCTTTACATTCATTACCTTGCTTCTGTACTTGCAGTAGCAAGCATTGGCTCTGCCAATGTACTCAAATGAGTACCAAAACCACCTATGACTATAGTAAAAATACCCCTTATACTTAAAATCAATTCATATTAACTTTAAACCCCTTATTTTACAATGGTTTTCATTACCTATTTCATAACTGCTTAATACTTAAAGATTTTTGGGAAAATAGACTTTTCCCATATTAATATTAATATTTTATATTATTTTATTTTTTTTTTATTTTATATTATCTGTACTTTATGTTATGTTACTTTATATGTTTTTACTTTTACAGAAAAAAAAAAACAATGTCATTAACAATCTTTAACTCAAGATATTTGGATAATTGGAAAATTATACATACATTTGCACACAGAAAACAAGAAGTTAAACCAATTAAAGACAAATTCATTTATTATGGAAAGTGAGAAGTATTTGAACGACAAGATTGTGATTAACAGATGGATATTCTTCTGTTTCAATTATCCCTATGATTTCATTGAGAAGTGCTGGGCTGACAATCCTATGATGGCAAGGCACATACGCAGCAAGTTCCAGGGGGATGTGAACGCTCTGTATTGCGAATTGGATAAGGACAACTGCCGTAGGCTGATAGAGTGGGTGCTTGACAACTACAATGACGAGCGCAGGGTATTTGGTTGAATTGTCAGGAAGAAAGGAGAGAATTGGTATATGAGA
>JAEEGL015301981.1_pt1 | contig 29033 bp, 11 predicted proteins | sample 9134231 | NCBI WGS metagenome assembly JAEEGL01 (sample SAMN16246548, study PRJNA631951) | gut metagenome | biome: gut microbiome; feature: rumen; material: fiber-attached | host: Bos | place: Iran: Karaj | collected 2018-10 | reverse complement strand
CCAGAATTCGACTTTGCAAAAGTATATATTCTTACGCACGCGTGGTTCAACAATTATCCCAAAAAATAGTAAAATTGGAGCAAGGCGAGCGCAAAGACAAATATTAAGCGCAGTTTTTTATTTTAGGGAAGGGGAATGGCTCTGTCCCCTGAAACCTTATATCGCTTTCCCCAGCATGATGTTGATGACGGCATTGACGTCGCTGACATCAATGTAGGTGTCGCCGTTGATGTCGGCGGCGGGGGTAGGCTCGTTCTTGCCCAGCATCATGTTGATGATGGCATTGACATCGCTCACGTCGACTGTCCCGTCGCCGTTGACGTCGCCCACGAGCGTAAGCGGCACCAGGTCCATGACCAGTGTCACGACCGAGCGTGCGGGGATGGTGATATCTTCGCCACCATACGTGGCGGGCATATTGCGGTCCCAGTTTAGCGCAAGGCTGGTGTTGGTGGTGTATTTCTTGAGTGAGTCGATGCGCATGTCTTGGTCAGTGACGTCGACACTGACTGTTCGGGCGCTTTGTCCCATGTTGACGTAGACGGCGACAGCCTTCTTGCTGTCGGGCGAAAGATAGGCCGAACCCATCAGGCCGTTGATGTCGTCAGCCCCGCTGAGGTCAATGCGCCGATAACCGGGACGGATAAATCGGCTGTAGTTGCCCAGCACCCACAGGTTGCGGTTGTCGAGGATGGTGCCTCCGTTTTTGAGATCGCCATAACTCTCATTTCCGTTGTCGCCGTTGGCATTGACTCGCAGCAGATAGAAGCGGTTCTTTTGTCCCCATTGCTCTTGTGCAAATGCGGTCCAGAAACTCCACGATGACATGTTGCCATAGACCATGTCGCAATAGATAAGTTTGGCCATAAACAGGGCAATGTCCATATAGGTTGCCTCGTCATATCCTCCGGCGGGGAAGCCGGTTGACTCGGCTGGGGCCTCATCAAGCATGCTCCATTCGGTCTGGAAAACATCCAGGCCATAGCGCTGCGCTTTCTGCCACACGTTGCTGCGGTCATTGGTAAGGCGATCGTTGGTCGTGAAGGTCCAGTAGTCATGTCCGGCAATGGCGTGTGCCACATGGGGCAAGTCGCCGATGTAAGTGCTCTTGTTGGAGTTGAAAAATGCCTCAATCTGGTCGCTGGCAAGCATCGACTGGATAGACCATCCCGTCAAGAAGTACCAGGCTCCAGCCTCCGGGATAAGGATGCGTGTGTCAAGGTTGTGGCTCGTGAGCGACTCATCCAGCTCACGCACCAGGTGTGCGATGTCCTCGTTGCGCCAGGGAGAACCTTCCTGGTCGCTGTTGCGCCAGTCGTATTGTGGCTCGTTGACGGGCGAGATGTAAGAAATATGGTAGCCTTGTTGGGCGAAGTGTTCAGCAACGGTAGCCAAGTATTCGGCAAAATCGTCGTAGCAGTCATCTTTGAGGTTGGCCGACCACAGACCATTGCTGTTGCAGGCAGTGCCACTCTTGGTATACTGCACGGGAGCAGAGTTGCTGAAGAGCAAGATGTTTTCTACACCATACTCCTTGGCCTTGCTCATGAAGTACTGTTGCCCGCTTGCTTTGCTCCAGTCATAACTGGTGCCGTCGCTGGCGAGGAAGCTCTCGGCGCGGCGATAGACATTGCCAATGAGGCTGGCATCGCCCTGCTCGGCACTGCCGCCACCCAAGTTCACACGCCAGTTGCTCAACCCGATGCCCTCGGGGTTGCCGCCACGGTTAAACTTTTGTGAGAACAGAAACTGAGCGGCTCGCTCACGCATCGTGTTGCTGAAATAGCGGCCTACATAGTCGGCCAACCAAGCGTCAGATGCGCCAAAGTCGACTATCGTCTGGTGGGTGGCATCGAGGTGCAGCACCGTGGGCGTTGCTAGCGACTGTGCCAATGACTGAAGGGCTACACACACAATAGTGGCAAAGGTTGACAATGGTCTTAAGTACTTCATCTCAAATGAAAAAACAAGTTGCGCCCCGCCACGCAGGACGCAACTTGATGAATAATAACCTTTCTATTATTTACCAAGCATGATGTTGATAACGGCATTGACATCGGCGATATCAACACTGCCGTCGCCAGTCACATCAGCGTTGCCAGGATAATCGCTGGCCGGATTCTTTTGGAGCATGATGTTGATGATGGCGTTGACATCAGCAATATCAACTTGACCGTCACCAGTCACATCACCAAGGATGCCAGGATCGGGAGTCTCTGCACCCATGTCAAACCAGATGTCGAACACGTTTGCGCCTGTATCGCCGCTGGGCGTGTTGTAGATCATGTACAACTCGTGCTTGCCGGTCACGTTGACGAGGAACTCGCCAGCGGTGCGCTTGCGGATGCTCCAAGCACCAGTGCCTTGCAGACGGACCATGGCGATGGGCTCGTGGCCCTCGAGGATGGCGGGAAGGTTCTGTGCCCAGTCTTCGGGAGTATAGATAAAGTCAGGATCTAGGTCGATGTAGAACGAGAAGTTCAAGCGGTCTATGTCGCCAATCCACGAGGGTTCGCTACTGTGGTTCACGATGATGCGCTTCCAGCCTTCTTCGCCAAAGTCCACACCTGTGCCATCACCAAAGAAGTCGATCACGGTGCCGTTACCTGTGTAGCCAATGTTGCCGGCGCTCTCATATTGTCCCTTGTTCAACACCTGATAGCCCCAAGGATCGCCTAAGCCTTCGGGGCAGCCCTCGAAGGTGAAATGGAAGTTGGGCTCGGTGGGCTCGACATCCTCAAGCACGACACCGCAGTCGGGGTGCTCAACCCACAGTTGTTGCTCGACAAACTCGAGGGCCTGCAGGTTGGTGCTGCCGCCGCGCCACATCACCAGCACCTTGTGCTCGCCAGTAATGTTGGCAGGAAGGTTCTTGGCAAATGGATTCATGCCGTTGTTACTCAGGTCTAGACCTGACCAGAGCGAGACCACCTTGTTGGCGGGAGTCACCTCGTCAATGTAGAGTTCAAGATAGTCATAGATGTTGGAACGCCAGTGGGTCAGGTAGAATACCACTTGTTGGTACTTGCTAAAGTCGACCGTACCATAGTCGGCGATGAAACCTTCGCGAGTCCAGCCCCATGCACCATGCGCATTGGCTGCGGTGTCGATGCGGGTGTCAGGATAGTCGGTTCCCTCGCCAATGGGGATAGCCGGCTCAGAATCAATCGAGGGGATGAAGAGCGAGATGAGATCGTAGCCAGGCATCTCGTTGGGCTCGAGCAGGCGGATGCCGCTGTCCCAGTTGCCTTCCTCGTTGACAAAATCATCGGCAGTCAGTTCATTCTCGTAGAACATCACGGCACGGATATTGCCCGAACCGCCTACATAGGTGAGCCAAACCTTCTGAACGCCAGTGGGCTTGGTGTAGGTGATGCCTTCCATGGCGGGGCCGCCACCCGGCAGCAGCGAGTCGACCTCTTGATTGTAAGCCATGTTGGCGGCATAGGTCACATAGTGCTGGTAGCCACCAGTCTCGTTCAGAGCCATCTGCGTGAAAGGTTCGGAGGTCTCATAACTGGAGCCGGCATGGAGCACTGCCCATCCGTCCATATACCAGCCGTTGGCAAAGCGGATGCCGGTGGCTTGGAAATTGTTGCCGTCGGCACCAAAGTCCACCTCACCGAGATAAACACGCGTGTTTGGGCCACAGTTGCCAATGTTCTGATTCAGGCGGTCGAAAACACCCTCCTCCTCAATCACGACGCCGCAATCTTCATTCCAGGTGTTAATCACCAGATTGTCGGCCTGCATGGCTGCAGGTGCAAACAGTGCAAGCAGACTTGCAAAAAGCGTAATCTTTTTCATCATGTCTCAAGTTTTTATAAGTGAATAGGTTTATTTCATTAGATGCGGTTGCAAAAGTACACTTACCTTATTTTAGTATATAAAACAATCGTTTCAAAAAATAGTAATTAATTTTAGGCTTTTTCTTAATGATTGATTGCTAGGTTGTTAAAGTTTCTTCTCTTATCACCAAAAAAGGAAAAATTAGGTGTCTGGTTTTAGGGCTAGCGCGAGCCCTTTAGGCTTATCGGTCGGTTCTGAAGGGCGCTACAGGCAGGTTGTCGAGGCCTCGCAGGTTGTTGGGAGGACAGTTGGCCCAGGCATAGCGCACTGCAATGGGTATGGTCACTTGCGGTGACCATACGATAAGTTGGTTGCCTTGGGCGATGGCCTGAGCGGGGTGGAACTCTAGGTCGGGACCAGCGATGACAAGTCCTTGGGCTTGCGTGCCGTCGATATGGATGGGCTGGTTGAAGGTGAGCACGATTTTGCCGTCCTTGACGTGGTGTCCTGTGCATTGAGGTACTTGGTAGTGACCCTTGCCATAGGTGCCCGACAGTGCGGCCAGCGCGAGGCGGCGGCCCACTTCCTGCTTGTTCTTGGGGTGGATGTCATAGGCCTCGCCAATGTCGATGGCGAGTGCCATGTCGGTATGCTCGAGCGCAAGTGCGTTGGCTTGCGCCTCACGCAGATAGGCCCACGACGAGTTGGGCTGTACTAGGGCGGGCTCTTGCCATCCGGCGAGTTGAACCAGGTAGAAGGGCATTTGGCTATTGTGCCAAGCTTGGCGCCAGTCGTGGATAAGTGCCTGCAGCAATGGGGTGTAGCCACGCCAGCGGCTGGCATTCTCCTCGCCCTGGTACCAGATCACGCCGGCAACGGCAAAGTGGGTGAACGGATGCACCATGGCATTGTACAGGTTTGCGGGGTAGTTCTGATGGTCGGGTGCGATGGCGCGATAGGGCAGGTCTTCGTGCGACACCCCTTTGTGCCAACGCCAGTCGCCGGCAAGCGAGATGACATCGCCGTCGATGCCAATCGACAGCATGCCTGGGTCGCCACAAATGCCGCCCAGTCCGCTGCCGTCCTTCACTTGGACGGTAATCACTGCTTTGCCCTCTTTCACGAGGTTAGCGGGTACTTTGTACTCGCGCTCTATCCAGTAGCCATCGGTTGTGCCCACCTGCTCGCCGTTGAACCAAGTGACGTCGATGTCATCGACCTTGCCCACACGCAGGGTGAGTTCCTTCCCGGTCCAGCGGGCGGGCAGGTCAACTACCTTTTGGAACCAGACGATGCCGTCAAAGTCGTTGAGTCCGCACCATTCCCATGCGTTGGGCAGTGCCATTGTGCCCCAGTCAGGGCCTGTCTGCTCGGCGTCGGTCCACAGGGGTTGGCCGTGGCTCATACCGGCATCGGCATTCTTATAGTTGGCTTGCCAGTCAATCACGTCCTGGGCATACTTGGCGTTGAGTGCATCGCGGTCGCCGTTGGCGGCGAGGATGGCTTGGGCATTGTGCTGGTGTTCAATGACCTGTGTGAGGGTCTGGGCGCTGGTCCAGGCCTCGGCGGGTGTGCCACCCCACGAACTGTCGATGACACCGATGGGCACTTTCAGTACCTGTTGCAAGTGGCGGGCAAAGAAGTAGGCCACCGACGAGAAATTCTCGAGCGTGCTGGCCTGGCACACAGCCCAGCCATCGCCATTGACTTGTGGTTGTGACTGTGGGGTGAGTGCGGTCACATGCTTGCTCTGAAGCAAGCGGATTTGGGGATGGTCGGCATTGGCCAGTTCTTGCTCGTAGTCCTTGACCTGGCCCCAGCCTTTGACTGGCATCTCCATGTTGCTCTGGCCCGAGCAGAACCACACCTCGCCCGAGAGCACGTTGTGCAGCACCAGCGGGTCGCCGTCGTCGATGGTGATGGTGTGTGGACCACCGGCCTTGGGCGTGGCAAGCGAGACACTGAACGAACCATCGGGGGCAATAGACGCGCTAGCGCCACGCTTATTCCAACTGGCAGTGACGGTGACTTGGCCCGTGCGGGTTGAATGGCCCTGGACGAGTAGCGTGGAGCGTTGCTGCATCACCATGTTGTCGCTCAGGTATGCAGGCAGCGTCACAGCTGCAAACGAGCCCACCGTGGCGGCATGGGCCGCCACGACGAGCGCCGAAATATAAATGAACTTTGAAACCTTCATAGTGTGATGGGGTGACTGGTTGTTGTTGCTTGTGATGAAATAAGTCCTGGCGAACTGACACGGACGGTGATTTCGCCAGGCGTGAAGGTGGTGCGCACAGCCACGCGCATCAGACCACCCTCGGCACGCAGCTCGTAATCGCCAGGAGCATGATAAGAAAGTGGCTGCCCCTCGGTTACATAGAAGTTGTAAGAGCCCTTGTAGACTCCCTCGCCCTCAACCTCAAAGTGCAGCAGCGGCTGGGCCAGCGGGCACCAATGTCCATCCTTGTCGACCACGCGCACGGTGGCGACAAGGGCATCACTGGCGTTGGCGCGCAGCACAAACGGGGTACCGTCGGCCTTGCAGCCCAGCGGCTCGATGTTTACCTCTAGATGATGCGGCTCGCCCGACGACACAATCTGGTCGCGGCACACCTCGCGGCCCTGGGCGTCACGGCCAATGGCGATGACGGTGCCAGATGCCCAGGGGATATTGCTCCAGGTGCATTCGCGCGTATCGGGCTGGGGGTTGACAATGCCTTGCGACATGCCATTGACCAGCAGCTCGACCTGCGGGCAGTTGCTCCATGCCGATACTGCCTGTGTTCCCGTCTCACCACCCTCGTTGAGCCACACGCTTTGCAGCGTCACCCCAGGGCGGCGTTCATAGGGTACCCACAAGGCATTCTCATAGATGCGGTAGATGAGTTTCTCAAAACGGTTTCCGTCCATGGCGCACGAGCCAAGGCTCTTTTGGTTGCGACGGCCGTTGAGATAGATGGTGTAGCCCTCGCCATAGGTCTCGCCCAGCATCCAGTGAATCCATCCGCAGGCCTGATGCTGCAGGTCGTCGAGGTAGTTCTGGACATAAAAGCGTGAGAAGGCTTTCTCGTGGGCATAGTCGTCGCGGGCGATGCACCAACTGGGGCGACCGCTCCAATTGGTACCATAGACCTCGGTGTTGAGCGACGGATGACCGGCTTGCTTCTCATAGCGGTTGGTGTAGCCGATGACGATGTTCTTGCTGCTGTCCCACTCGGGGGGATAGCCGTCGCGATTCATCACTAGGCGGGGAGCAATGTAGTCCCACTGCTCGCACACTTGCTGGGTGTAACTGGGCAGATATTTCTCGCCATCGTAGGCGAGCCCGTTGTTTGACTCCCAAACAATCACCGACGGGTGATTGCGATAGGCAACCATCAGTTCGCGGTCATATTCTCGTTTGTAGGTGAGAGCGGGCTCGTTTTTGAGCGACCACTCGTTGTCGCCGCTGTTGACAATGAGCAGCACACCCAGCGCGTCGCAAGCGGTGAAGGCCTCGCTGAATGGTGCCTGATGGCCCACACGCAGCACATTGCCGCCACATTGCGCAATGCGGCGAATGTCGGCCCACTGCATCGATGGCGGGACGGCGGCGCCTAGTCCTGGATAGATATTGCGGTTGCCAAAGCCCCGCAGGATGCACTTCTCGCCGTTGATGTAGCAATAATTCTCGTCCCAGGTGACAGTGCGCAGTCCCATAGGTTCACGGCGCTCGTCCACCTTTTTGCCATCGGCCCACACCTCGTTGATGACGGTATAGAGATAAGGCTGGCCCGACATGCCCACAGGATACCACAGGGTGGGGCGACTCACCGAGTCGGTCCGGTCAAACTGTGCTCTGCCGCCAGCGGGAATGTATTGCGCTTGCTTGAACTTGAGCACGGTCTTGCCACGGTGATCGCACAAGCGTGTGCGCAACTCGACACGGCTGGCTCGAGGCGACTGGTTGACTACCTGGGTCACCAGACGCACGACGGCACGCTGGGCGGTTGCCGACAGAGTCCCGTTATAAGTGCCCCATTGGTTGTGGGTCGCATAGGCGTTGAGCGGAATGTGAATGGGTGAGACGCGATGCAGATAGACTCCAGCAACAATGCCACCCATGGCCTGCCCAAAGCCTTCGTTCTCGGCAAAGTTGGGATAGGTGAAAAAGGTGTTGCGGCTGTTTGATACCTTGACAACGAGCAGATTGTCGGTGCCATATTGAACATAAGGCGTGATGTCGACCACAAAGGGCAACGAACTGCCCACATGGGTCACAGGGCCAGGCTGCGCCACAGCCGAGTTTCCGGTGATGGCATGCCCATTGACATAGACGGTGGCACCGATGTTCACGCTCTGAAACTCAATGAGCAACCGCTGGCCGCTCCATTGCTTGGGCACACGCAGCACCTTGCGGTACCATGCCTCGCCGCGCCAGCAACGTTCGCCCGTTGAGGTGTTGAGATAGGTGTCCTGCTCGTTGTAGCAGTGCGGTATGCCCACCATTTGCCACCCAGAGTCGTCGAGCAATGGGGCAAGGTAGTATTCATCGGGTTGACGTGTACTCACGGGGTGTACTTCCAGTTCGTTCAAACTGGGAGCAATAGTGTGGCCATCACTGCCCATGCAACGCTTCACGCTCACGCGCAGATAGCGAAATGGCTCTGGTGTGCTTACGCTCGCCGAGGTACTGATTACCACCGACGCATAGCCCACGGTGTTGTTCACTGTGGTGATGTCATTCACGCGGTTGCCTTGGCAGGTAAGGGACTGGTCGGCATGGCTCAAGGCAATCCAGTGTTGCAGGTCATTGCTCACCTCAATCATTGCAGCCACCTGGCGCACAGAGTCGCCGGCAAACAGCAACTCGATGCTGCTGGCCCGTGACACCTTGAGCAGGTCAAGCATGAGGGTGTCGGTACCCGTGTGCTGCGTCTCCAGTTTGTTGTCGTTGACCTCGGAGACTCGATGCGTGCCGTGGAGCACATCTAGGCCGCTGCCCAGGCTGGATGCCTCGGTGATCACGCGCGTGAAACTCCATGGCGTGTCGCCCAGATTGACAGTTTCGATGCACAATGCACAATGCACAGTGCACAACGCAAGCAACAATGATGTGAGGATTCGACTCATTACAAGGCCAGCTTATGCGTATATGTATTGCCGCCTTGTTCCACAGTGACGACATAGATGCCCGGTGATGGCACATCGAGGTGGCCCGTGCCGCCCACGGCGCGATGGCTCACGAGCATGCCCAGCGTGTTGTATACGCAGAGGGTGGCGGTGCCGTCGATGTGATAGCGCAGGCATTGCCGTCCAGCCTGGACGTGGGGGGCATGGGGATCGATGCGCTCAATGCTGCTGTTGGCGATACTGAATGTGCCTGTGGCAAATATGCTGCCGCGGTTGCCGCCATCGATGCACTGAACACCCCACTCATAGTCACCATTAGGGAGCGTTATTTCATAGCTAGTCGGGCTGATTGCGGCGTGCAGCGCTTCGACCTTGACAAAGCCTGTGGCTGGATCGGCGGGAATGAGCATGGAAATCTCGTCGGTGGCCAGATTCTTGATGTATACATTGTAACGCAAGGCCGCAGTGGGTGTGAAATCATCACTACCAGGCGACCAAGACAGCTCGACATAGCCTGAGCCAGTTGTCATCATCACATTCAGGCCTGTAGGGGGTTGGGGCGACTCGTTGGTGGGAATACCCTTCGTGGAACTGACGTTCTGATAAAGTTCGGTGAGGCAACCTTTGTTGCAGCCTCCATTGCTCCAACCATTGTACCAAGCATCAAGGTAACCGTCGTTGTCATAGTCAATAAGGTGGTGACTGCCATGGGTTACGCGGCTGAAACTGCCGATTTTGCCAAACGGATCGTTGTAATGAGCACCCCAGTCGTCAAAGGTGAAGTTGCCCTGGTTAAGGTAGAGCCAAGTGGTGTGCTCGTGGGTCTGGCCATGACCGCCCACTAAGATATCGGTGTAGCCGTCCTGATTGGTGTCGCCAAAGGCGAGTTGACCGCCGTCGATAGGCTCCAATGCGTCGGTGTTCACAACACTAAAGGTGCGGTCGCCATTGTTGCGGCACAGGTAGAAGCACTTGCGCTCAGCATCAATATAGATACCGGTCATGACAAGGTCGGGCAAACCATCGTTGTCAAGATCGGCCACCGAGCAAGATGCGTTGGTTAAGGGCCACACGGGCAACACGTCACCACGGGTGAAGGTGCCATCGCCACGGTTCCAATAGATGTAGCCCTCGGAATTGTGAGAGTAGCCGTAGCCTGTTGAAAAGACATCGAGCCACCCGTCGGCATCAAGGTCAACTAGCGTGACGCTACCGTCGTTCATGCCAATGAATGGTGCATCGCCCTCAACGGGCAGGGGCACCAACTCATAACGCTCACCCTGGATGTTGCGGTAGAGGTTCACCACACGAATAGCGAGTTCAGGATGGTCAGTTCCGGGACGCGACAGGTCGTCAAAGCCCGTCATAATCAAGTCGGTGTAGCCATCATGATCAATGTCGCCAGCCGACACCCAGTTGTGGCCCTTGCCACCTGTGAGACCATTGTAGATGGGGCGAATGCCGCAGTCGGGTATCTCAGTAAAGCCACCCTCACCATCGCCCAAATAGAGGTGTGCCACAATTTGATCAAGGTGAGTGAGCGTGTCGTTCCAGCGGTAACCCCAGTTGTTCACACCACTTAAGAACAAGTCTAGGTTGCCGTCGTTGTTCACATCAAGCCACACGGGGCAGGAGAATGCCGTTGAACTGATGTCGGGGCGAAGAACTCGGTTGAAGGTGCCATTCTGATTGTTCCGGTAGAGGTTGCTGAACACCGTGTTGTCGCTGATGAGCGTGTTGCGGTCGCTGTAGTAGAGGTCAAGGAAACCATCGTTGTTGTAGTCTCCCCAGGCGGCACCCGTATAGGTGGCGTGGTAGAACTCACCGGAGGGGCGGTTGCCCTGGGCACCTTGGTTTGACACGGGAGCAGCAACCTTGACAAACTTCATAGTCGAGGCATCGTTGGCCGTCTGGGCTGCGATGCACAATGCACATTGCATCATGCAAAACAGCAACAGTAATGTTGTAATGTTACGTTTCATCAAAAACAGTATTTTAAAAAGTTGTTTTGGCTGTTGGGTTATCGTTGTGAATTGTACATTGTGCATTGAGCATTGATGACGGACTCCACATGTTGCGCCAAGGAATCGATGGGGTGTCGTGGTCAAACTCGATGGGAAGCCAGATGTAGCGTGATGAAATCAGGTCATGCTTGTTCCAACGGTCAAACATCATGACATACTGGTCGGTGCCAGCGATGGGAATGACAAAAGTGCTTTGGCCGTAGAAAGTCTTGTCGGCATCGTCGCCGCGGCAGGGGTTGCCCAGCGAGGTGTAGGGTCCCATGATGTTGTCGGCGATGGCCAAGTCGGCCTCGTTGGGATCCCAACCGGTACAGCCCGAAGTGACAAGATAGTACTTGCCATGACGCTTGAACAGGGCAGGAGCCTCGCGGAACTGGTTGGGAAAGTTGCGGGTGTAGACCTGTGTGGGCTTGAGATAGTCGCTCGACAAGAGCGCGATGTGCAGCGTGGCGTTGTCCTCTGACGAATAAATCAAGTAAGCCTTGTTATCATCATCTTTAAATAAGGTCATGTCACGGCTGATTTGTTCGTTGGGGTGGATGGCTTCTAAGAAGCGAAATTTTCCTGTTGGCGAGTCGCTCACTGCCACTCCTGCCATTGCCTTGCCATAGTTGTGGTTGTCGATGTGCATCCACATTACAAATTTCCCAGTCGCATCGTTGTAAATGACCTTGGGGCGTTCGATAACCATCGTCGGGTGAATGTCACTGTGGGTGTCGACAGTGTCGGGTTCGAGCACGATGCCCTCAAATGTCCAGTTGCACAGGTCGCGCGACGAGTAACAGGACACACCACCCGCCTCGGTGCGGTAGCAGTCCCATCCCACACCGGGCGAGCGATAGGTGAAGTCGCTCTTGCGCTCGCCATACCAGTAGTACACACCGTCGTGATACATCACCCCACCGCCATGCGCATTGATGGGTCGTGACTGCGTGTCGAGCCACTCCATACCTGGCATGATGATACCATCGGCAAGGGCCTGGCAAGGCATCGCCAGCCCCAACAGCAAGGTCGCACAGTGAATGAACAGTTTAAGTCTCATTGTGGTTTGATATAATTTTTCGAAAGCTCGATTACTCGAATGCTCGATGATTCTATTATCTGTAATCTATTATCTATTAGCTTCTTGGCGGTTCTCCTCGCGGGCTTTGCGCTGCTGGCGTTCAAACTCCTTGGGTGTCATGCCAAACTGCTTCTGGAACAACTTGATGAAGTAGGACGGTGAGTTGATGCCCACCATGTAGCAAACCTCGCCCACACGGTAACTGCCCTCGGCGATAAGTTCGGATGCCTTCTTCAGTCGAACCATCTTGATAAAGTCGGTGGGTGATGTGTCGCTAATGGCTTTGATCTTGCGGTGAAGGCTGGAACGACTCATGCACACCAGTTCGGCAAGCATCTCGACACCGAAGTTGGTGTCATCGATGTTTTCCTCAATCATTTGAACAATCTTGTCCATCAGTTGCTCGTCAGCTTTGCTCATGCCCAGCGTCTGCGTGGGCACAAAGGGCTTGCGCATGAAAGCGTCCATGTTGCGTCGGCGGTTCTCAAACATACTGGTGATTTGTGCCACCAAGTATTTGTAGGAGAAAGGCTTCTCGATATAGGCGTCCGCACCCATCTGCAGACCCTGCACCTTGCTGTCGAGGTCGTTCTTGGCGGTGACCAGGATGACAGGGATGTGGCTCAGCTCGATGTCTTCCTTGATGTGTCGGCACAGTTCCAGACCGTCCATTTCGGGCATCATGATGTCGCTCAGCACCAGGTCGATGTTCTTCTCGTTGAGCACTTCCAGTGCTTCCTTGCCGTTGCTCGCGGTCTCAACGGCATAGGTCAAGCGCAGCTTGTCGGCAACAAATTGCTGCATCTGCACATTGTCCTCGACCAGCAGGATGACGGCCGACTGCAAGTTCTCGGGCACCAGGTCATCGTCATCGGTGAGCATCGGCTCGCCAGTAGGTGCGGCGAGTGCCTCAGGATGTGGCTCGGGAACGGGCAGCTGCAACTCAAAGCGGTTCAGGCCCTCGTGCTCACTATAGGTCAGTGTGCCGCGCATCAGTTCGGTGATGGAACGTGCCAAGTACAAGCCGATTCCCGAACTCGAGGATGCGTTGGCGTTCTTCTTCAGTTGGTAAAACGGGTCAAAGATTTTGTCGCGGGCTTCCTCGGGGATGATGGTACCGTCGTTTTCGATGACCACTTTTGCCTGCTGGTCATCGGCTGTGAGGTGGATGGTAATGTCGTGCTCGCTATACTTCACCGCATTGGAGAACAGGTTGTTCAGCACCTTGATGAGCGCGTTGCGGTCGGCGTGGACCATCACTTCCTCCTCGGGCGATGTCATGCGCATCTGGCGTTGCGACGCCATGGGCATGGCGGCAAACTTGTGGGTCCACTCGCGTAGCAGGGCCGACAGGTTGACCGACACAGGGTGCATGTCCATCTTGTTGCTGTCCATCTTGCGGAAGTCAAGCAACTGGTTGATGAGGTTCATCAGGTCACTGGTGTTGCTGCGCATCGTGGAAAGGTTGCGCTTGATTTCGGGGTCGGCGAGATCCATGTCCTCCAGATTCTCGAGAGGGCCGTTGATGAGTGTCAATGGGGTGCGGATCTCGTGGGCTATGCTCGTGAAGAAGTCTATCTTGTTCTGATACAGCTCTCTCTCTTTCTCGGCTTCAAACAGGCGCTGTGCCTCCTCGGCCTTTGCCTGCTCGCGACGCTTGTACAGGTTGAATATCCACCAAGCGACACCCAGCGCCATCGCCAGGTAGGCGAGATAGGCCCAGATGGTCTTCCACCATGGAGGTAATACAATAAGTTCGATGCTGGCCTCTTGCTCGCACCACACGCCGTCGCTGTTGCAGCCCTTGACATGGAATACATAGTGCCCGGGACTCAGGTTGGCGTACGACACGCTTTGATTGTTGTCGGTATACACCCAGTCCTTGTCCACACCGTCCATCTTATAGGCGTAGCGGTTGGCTGACGGCATCACATAGCTCAATGCGGCGTACTCAAACGCGATGTTCGATTGGTCGTGGCACAGTGTGATGTGGCGCGTTGTCAGAAGGCTCTCTTTAAGCGGCGAACCCACCTCGCCAACAAATGCTTCGGTATTGTTGATGAAGAAGCGCGTGATGTAGACGGGAGGCACAAATTGGTTCTTGTTGTCCTGGTCGGGGTCAAACGAGATGAGCCCCTCGCTGCTGCCGAAGTAGAAGATGCCGTCGCTCGTGCTCAAAGCCGACTTGTAGTTGAACTGGTTGCCTGGCAGGCCGTGGCTGGTAGTGAACACCTGGCACTTGCCAGTTGAAGGGTCAAGGCATACCAGACCATTGTTGGTGCCGAACCACAGTTGGCCGTGCTTGTCTTCCAAGATCTTATAGCCCGTGTCGTCGGGCAGACCTTGCTCTAGGCTGAAGGTGGTGAAGGTCTCGTCGCCCTTGTTGAAACGGCATACGCCGCCACGGTCGGTAGCGAACCACAACTCGCCGCGACTGGTCTCGGTGATATTGCTCACCGAGTTGGAACTCAGCGACTTGGCATTGCCCTCTTGGTGCATATAGTGCTTCACGACACCGGTCGATGGGGTATAACGATACACGCCATTGCCCATTGTCACTACCCAAATGTTGTGGTCCTTGTCCTCCATCAAGTCGAAGATGTAGTTGTAGCCAAATGCGTCGATGCGCTTGAAAGCCATCGAACCGCTGTCGGCCATATAGACCCCCCAGCCGTTGCCAAGCCACACGCGGCCCTCGCAGTCCTGGCACATGGCATAGAGACTCGACTCGTTCAGACCCAGGCTCTCGCCGGAATAGTGGCGTACCCCATGACTCGACTGCGACACGATGTCGAGCGCGTCCTTGAAGTAACCCACCCAAACCTGGTCGCGCAACCGCATCAACGACAGGGTTTTTTCACTGGTCAGTCCGCCGTCTGAGCCCTTGCTCAACAAGTCGAAGGTGCCACGCTTGGGGTCAAAGATATTGATGCCGGCATCCTCGGTGCCTATCCAGATGTTGCCTTGTGCGTCCTCCACCATCTCGCGCACACGCTTGCTCGTGATAGTGTGAGGCTTGGTCAACGGCACATATCGCAAAAACTCCATACCCTTTTGGGGCAAATAGTTGACACCGCCCAGGTTCGTACCTATCCAGATGCCGCCCTCGCGGTCGCGGTAGATGCGGCCAATCTGGTTGTCGCTCAACGAATAAGAACACATTGCGTCGTGCTCGATGTGCTGGATGTTGCCTTGACGCTCATTGATGACATACACGCCCCGTTGGGTGCCTATCCACAACTGGTCGTCATAGTACTTGACATCGCGGATGATGCTATAGTGTACTTCGGGAGCATTGAAGTCGCTGACGGTGTTGCGGTGCTTGTCCAGACGGCGCAATTTGCCCTCGTGGACACCCAGCACCAGTTCGTCGCCGTAGTCACAGATGGCATAGATGTTCTCATGCGACAGCGTGCCACCCTCTCGGTCACCCAGATGTTGTTCAAACTGGTTGCTCCCCTTCTTGTATAGGTATACACCATTGCCGTTAGTGCCCACCCAAACGCGGCCATCATTGTCGATGCACAGGCATTGCGGTCCACCCGAGTCGGCATGACCCGGTTGACCGATGGTGAACAGATATAGCTTCTGGTCGGGGGAATAACGGAACACGCCCTGGTTTGGGATGACAATCCAGATGTTGCCGTCAGGGTCGTTGTTGATGGCGGCAACCCAGTCAATCATTTGGACATTGCCTTGCGCCTTGGCTGAGACAAAGCTGAACTGGTCGGTGCGCGGGTCAAGGATGAACACACCCTTGTCGGTGCCCACCCAGATGCGTTGTTGCGCGTCCTCGTAGAGCGACGAGATGTTGTTGTTGCGCTTGCCCGCTTGCTTGTCCACACAGTCAAACACCCTTATTGTATGGCCGTCGTAGCGGTTCAGGCGGTTGCGGGTGCCGAACCACATGAAGCCGCGGCTGTCTTGCAAGATGGCCTTGATGTCGGTTTGCGACAGGCCTTCGTGTTTGCTGATATTGCGGAAGTAGTACTTATAGGGATAGTTCTGCGCCTGAGTAGTCAGAAACAGGAACAGAAACATGCTGCAGATGAGTCTAAATCTTGTCATAATTTGCGTCGAGCGTTTTTGTACTGCAAAAGTACTACTTATTGTAAATATAGGCGTTTCAAAAAATAGCAATATAGTAGAAAAATGCGCATCGCATGGTTTGATATATTCCTTGCCCTACCATTGTGATAGTTTTTTACACCAAATTGATGACGCTATGTCCAATTTCATCACTAACTTTGTAGTCAGATTTCCAGGGGTGTCGCTTCGCTCCACCCTCGGTTACTCAGATGGTCCCCTCCGGCGACTATTCATTATTCATTATTCATTGTTGATTAAGCATTATGAATTATAGATTATACTGTCTGTTGGCCGCTATCGTGTTGGGGCTGACTAGTGCGCAGGCCAGGACTGCAGTGCGATTGACGGGCGAGTGGACCTTTGCCCGTGCTGACAATCCCACGGCATGGCAACATGTCGATATCCCTCACTCGTGGAACGCGCAGGACGGCACCACGACGGGCTACTATCGTGGCGCGGCGACCTACCGATGCCGCTTTGATGCCCCGCCCGCTGGGCGTGAAGACCGCACTTTCATCCGCTTTGAGGGGGTGAGTCAAGACGCCACCGTGTGGCTCAACGGCAAGCGGTTGGGACGGCATCAAGGAGCCTTCACCGCATTCTGTTTTGAACTGACAAAACTGCTCAAGCCGCGTGGCAACGAACTGCGCGTCGAGGTCACCAATGCCCCCGACAGTCTCATCATGCCGCTCGAGGGCGACTTCACCATCTTTGGAGGCATCTACCGTCCTGTGACCTTGTTGGTGCTGCCCAAGGTTTGTTTCACTCCTTTGGACTATGCCTCAACGGGCGTGTACATCAGTCAGACGGAGGTCTCTCAAAGCAACGCGCGGCTCGACATCAAGGCGAAGGTTGATGGGGCTGGGCAGCATGACGCAATGTGCGTCCGCACCACTGTCTTTGACCTGTCGGGTAGAGTGGTGACGGTTGCCGACAACTGCCAGTCGGCCAACCATGGAGGATTCTTGGAAATGAGCCAACAGGTCAACATCGCCGAACCGCAGTTGTGGGACGGCATTGATAATCCCCAGCGTTATCGCTTTGTCACCGAGTTGATGTGTGACGGCAAAAAAGTGGATGAGCTTACCACCGAGATGGGCTTGAGGTTCTTCAAGGTCGACCCGCACAAGGGTTTCTTCCTTAATGGCAGATCTTATCCCCTGCATGGCGTGAATCGCCATCAGGATCGCCAAGGCATGGGATGGGCCATCACCGAGCGCGAGCACGATCAGGACATGGCGATGATTCAGGAAATTGGCGCAAACTGTATCCGGCTGGCGCATTACCCGCATTCGGGCTACTTCTATGACCTGTGCGACCGCGCGGGCATGATGGTATGGGCAGAAATACCCTATATCGGGCGAGGCACGCGCACGGCGGCATTCGATGCCAATGCCATGCAGCAACTCACCGAACTCATCAGGCAGAATTACAACCACGAGAGCATCTTCTGCTGGAGCCTGTTCAACGAGTTGGGCGGACCAGACAGGCCGCACGAACTGGTTCAACTGCTTAACGACCTGGCTCATAGCGAGGACCCCACACGCCCCACGGTGGCGGCGGTCAACAACGACGGGCGGCCTGAAAACGAAATGCCCGACATCATCGCCTATAACACCTATCCTGGCTGGTACTGGTCGGGACCCGATGCCATGCAGTGGGCCATCGACTGGAAATACAGCCCCGAGCGCGACCGCGCAATCGCCATCAGCGAGTATGGAGCGGGAGCGAGTATCCATCAGCATGACCAGCACATCCGGCAGGCGCCCAAGACCGACGGCCCCTATCACCCCGAGGAGTGGCAGGCAACCGTCCACGAGGTGAATTATCGAGAGATTGTCAAGCGACCCTACGTCTGGGGCTCGTTTGTGTGGAACATGTTTGACTTTGCCAGTGCAGGCAGGCATGAGGGCGACACCATGGGCATCAACGACAAGGGGCTGGTGACCTACGACCGCCAGACCCGCAAGGACGCCTTCTACTTCTATCAGGCCAACTGGTCGCGCAAACCGATGGTCTATATCACCAGCCGTCGTCACACGCCACGCACCGAGGCGGTTACCGACATAAAACTCTATACCAACTGTCCCACAGTGACCTTGAAGGTCAATGGCCGTGAGGTGGTGTTGGAGCGCGGCGAACTGGGCATCGTCATCGCCCGTGGCATCACGCTGCAACCGGGCGAGAACCAAATCGCCGCCACCGCACAACGCGACGATGTGATGGTTGCCGATCAATGCACATGGACGCTTGAAAACTAATTGATTATGAAAAAAATTATCGTGATATTGTGCATTGTGCATTGTGCGCTGTGCATTGAAGCAAAGTCGCTAGTTGACTATGTCAACCCGCTGGTGGGCACGGCACTCAAGGGCGAGGGCGGTACGGCACCCTTCGTGGGGCCGCCTCATGCCATGACCAAACTCATGCCGCAGACGCGTGAGAACAAGATGGGCACCATGGCCTACGTCTACGACGACCAACACATCATGGGCATCATGGCGTCGCACCAACCCACGGTGTGGATGGGCGACTATGGCTATGTATCGCTCATGCCGCAGCAGGGCGAGCAAGTACTGACCCTGCCCGAGCAGCGTCGTTTGGCGTTCAGTCATGAGAATGAGATCGCTACACCTTATTATTATAGCGTGTCAATGACCTCGCAGGAGCAGAAACCCCTCAAGGCCGAGGTGGCTGCGGCTAGCCGTGCGGCATTGCTGCGCTTTACCTACCGAAAGAGCCAGCATTCGCGCATCATCATCCAGGGCATCAACCTGAATCCTGCTTTGGGCGACTGGTGCAACGACTACGGGCCGCGGCTAGAGAGAATCAAAGGCTGGGTCAAGGTGGATGCCGAGCGCGGCGAGATTGTGGGTTACAACCCCGACCGACAATCGGCGCAGATAGGCCCCGAGCTGCCCAACTTCAAGGGGTATTTTGTCATCCGCTTGAACAAGAAATTCAGCAGATTTGGCACCTGGGACGGCGACAACACCTATCCGGATCAAGCCGAACTGCAAGGTACCCGCATGGGTGCTTATGTCGAGTTTGATACCCGTCAGAACGAAGTGGTGATGGCGCAGGTGGGCACATCCTTCATTAGCATCGACCAGGCACGCGCCAACCTCGAGGCAGAGTTACCCGGTTGGGACTTCAAGGCATTGAAGGCCAGCACTCGTCTGGCGTGGGAACAGAAGTTGGAAAAACTGCAAGTCCATGACACCGATGATGAGAACCGAGTCATCTTCTACACCGCCATGTATCACGCTTATCTGTTCCCGCGTGAATTTTCTGAGCAAGGACGCTACTACAGCGCAATGGACGACCAAGTGCACGATGGGGTGAGTTATAATGACTTCTCGTTGTGGGACACCTTCAGGGCGTTGCATCCCCTCATGACCCTGCTAGAGCCTCGGCTCACCTGCGACTGGATCACCGCCTTGCTGCAGATGTACCGCGAGGGCGGTTGGATGCCCATGTGGCCCAATCCGTCCTATACCAACATCATGATTGGAACTCATGCCGACGCGGTCATCGCCGATGCCTACATGAAGGGGTTGAGGGATTTTGACCTTGAGTTGGCCTACGAGGCCATGCGCAAAGACGCGATGGTGCCGCCTGACTGTGACACGCGCCGCCGTTATGGCGACCGTGATCGCTGGACCGCCTACGAGGGCCGCGCTGGGGCGAGCTACTACCACACCATCGGCTATGTGCCCGACGACCGCACTGCTGAGGCCGTGTCGCGCACGCTTGAGTATGCCTACGATGACTGGTGCGTGGCGCAGCTGGCACGCGACTTGCGACCCGACGACCTGCCGGCTCTCATGCGTTGGTCGCAGAACTACCGCAACCAATACAATGCTGAGAAAGGCTTTATGCTGCCGCGCCGCTACGACGGCACCTGGATAGACCTCGACGACCACGACCGCCACGGGCTCACCGAGGGCTCAAAGTGGACCTACCTCTTCTGCGTGCTGCAAGATATTCCGGGCATGATCGACATGATGGGTGGCAACGAGGCATTCGCTCGCAAACTCGATAAGAACTTCAACGGAGGACACTATCGCCACGACAATGAGCCCGGCCATCACTATATTTACCTCTATGATTATTGTGGACAACCCCGCAAGACCCAAGAACTGGTGCGCCAGCACACCCGTGTCAATTACCGCAATGCCCCCGACGGCATCAACGGCAACGATGACTGCGGCCAGATGTCGGCCTGGTATCTCTTCTCGGTCATGGGATTTTATCCCGTCACCCCAGGCAGCAATACCTTTGCCTTGGGTGCGCCACAGTTTCCGCGTATGACCATCCAGTTGGGTGACCACATCCTTACCATCCGTGCTGATGGCCTCTCCGATCAGAACCGATATGTGAGTCAGGTACTCGTCGACGGTCGCCCTCTCGACAAGCCATTTATCAACTACAACACGCTCATCCATGCCCGCGAACTGAGGTTTGTCATGACGCGTTAGCAATTCTCGACCCAAAGAAATTTGCACTTTTTTTAAAACAGCTTTAAATCAGCTAGTTAGGGCTGTCATAATGCTAGTCTGAAAGAATTTGTTATTTTTTGAAACGATTGTTTTATATTGTTTAATTAGGTGAAAGTAATTTTGCGACAGATTTTTTTCGCAAGAATTTTTTAATTAACTCTTAAAACAATTTTGACATGAAGATTAGATTTACTCTTCTTGCTGCAGCAGCTGCAATGCTGCTCACGGCACAAGCACAGCCCTTGACTTTCCAAATGGGTCATGATGATGGCGCAGTGATTCTGAACAATGGCAAGTTTAACCCGTTGGGATCGTTCATCGGCAACACTTCTGGCGATGAGGGCAAAGAAACGGTTATCCAAGTGGCTGTGGTAGACTTTGGTACAGGTGATACCTACAAGGCAGTGAGTCTGCGCTTCGCCAATGGTTGGGGTGGCGGTGGCACCGCTATTCTTAAGGCTGGTGCAGATTTTGAGAGTGCAGTCACCTTTGCTACAATCGACTTGATTAACTTCCACGACAGTTACACCAACTTCCGCTCGATTGGTGCGAACTTCTCCGATGCTCCGCAGGGTGAACAGAAGGTTTTCTTGACTTTCGCTGGCCGCGCAGGCAACATCCAGGATGTGCGTTTCTATGCCGAGGAGTTTGTTGAGAGCGACTTTGAAAGCGGCTCGATGTTGAAGGAACCTAATGCTGTTGAAGGCTATGACGGAACCATCTTGGACATCAACAGTTCAATCCTTGTCTATTCGCCCAACCAGGATACTCGCATCGACAATGGTTCGTGGGGATGGACTACTGAGGGTGTCATCGTCAACTATGGTACGATGGATTTTGGCAATGGCGAGTTTGACCAGGTGGTGCTCGAGTTGGCTTCGCACTGGCAGGGTGACCAGGCCAACCACAGTGTTGATGTTTACATCGACAACTATGAGGATGAGGCCAATCTCATTGCCAATGTATGGACTGGCATTGATGTGAAGGCCAAACTTTATCTTGCACGCAACATTGAGCCCCTCACAGGTGAGCACACAATCTACCTGAAGTGGCACGGCGGAAGCGCCAACATTGCCAATGTGCACTTCTCGAAGGGCATGCTCTGGTCGCTGGGCAACATCCTGGATCCTATCGTGGCAACCCATGAGAACGAGCAGCCTAGCGAGAATGCCAACCGCTACTCGTTCCTTGCTAGCATGAATGGAAGCGAGGACGCAGTTTATGTTGGTCGTGATAGCGGCCGTACCACCATCCTAAACAAAGGACAGTGGGAAGAGAACAATGTAGGTTATACCGGCGACGGTACCGTGCTCAAGATCACAGGCGTTGACTTCAAGGAGGGCCAGTTTGACAAGATTCTTGTCTCGCACGCGACAGGTATGTCATGGGCAGGATATGGCGATGAGGCATTCTTTGCATTCTATATCGACCTGGAGGATGAGCCGACGACTGTTGAAGGCGCACCCCGTCGCATTCAGGTTGACAACTGGGCAAATGTCCGTGACCAACTCACCGACATCGACCCGATTGCAAAAGTTCGCCTGCAAGCAACTTCTGGATGGGGCAATGTCTACACCACCAAGGGCGACCTGAGCAAGGTGGAGGGCGTACACAACCTCTACATTGTCTTCACGGCTCCCGATGGCGCCAACATCAAGGACATCTATCTGGATGACCAGGAGGAGGATACCCCCACCGCTGTGACAACTATCACCGCAGTTAAGGCTGTGAACAACAATGTCTACACCATCGATGGCCGTCTGGTGCGCAAGAATGCCAGCAGCCTTGAGGGTTTGGCTAGCGGCCTGTACATCTTCAATGGACAAAAGTATATCGTGAAGTAAGATTTTGCTCATACGCTTTTTTAGTGAGGGTCTGGCCCCAATGGGAGCCAGACCCCATTTTATTATCTTTTGCGACCATCATGTTATGGGGCGTCGGGAAATGGTAGTAATTTTGCAACCAGATAAATGTAGATTATAGATTACAGATTATAGATGAGAAAAACAGTGATATTGTTGTGCTACCTTGCTGCGATGACGGCACTGGCTCAGCCTTATCTGAACTATAGACTTAGCGAGCAAGAGCGTGTGAGTGACCTTCTCGCACGGCTCACCCTAGAAGAGAAGGTGTCGCTGCTGCGCCACAACAACCCCGCCATTGACCGCCTGAACATTGGCAAGTACTACTTCGGCAATGAGGCGTTGCATGGCGTGTGTCGTCCCGGCAAGTTCACCGTGTTTCCACAGGCCATTGGACTGGCAAGCATGTGGAACCCGGCATTGATGCATAGGGTGGCAACTGCCATCAGCGACGAGGCGCGAGGACGATGGACACAACTGGGTTGGGGACTTTTTCAGCACGACAGTGCGAGCGACCTGCTCTCGTTTTTTTCGCCCACGGTCAACATGGCACGTGATCCGCGATGGGGGCGCACTCCCGAGACCTACGGCGAAGACCCGTTCCTGACTGCGAGCAATGCTATCGCCTTTGTGCGCGGCTTGCAGGGCGACAACGACCAATATGTCAAGTGCATCGCCACCGTCAAACACTTTGTGGCCAACAACATCGAGGAGAACCGTTCGGGAATCAGCTCGGCTGTGAGCGAGCGCGACCTGCGAGAGTATTACTTCGTCCCCTATGAACAGGCGGTGAAGAAGGCGAATGTGCAGAGCGTGATGAGTGCTTACAATGCTTTGAATGGAGTGCCCTGCTCGGCCAACAAATGGCTGCTGACCAATGTGCTGCGTGGCGATTGGGGCTTTGACGGCTATGTCGTGAGCGACTGCAGCGCTTTGTTGTACGACTATGAGCATCACCACTATGCCTCGTCCTATGAGCACTCGGCTCAGCTCAGCCTGAAAGCGGGTCTAGACTTGGAGTGTGGCGACAATGTCTATGCTGGGCCGCTGATCAATGCCTACAACAATGGTTGGGTGACCATGGCCGAGATTGACACCGCCACTTATCGTGTGCTGCGCGCACGCATGCGGCTGGGACTCTTTGACCCCAGGTCGCTCAACCCTTACAACTATATCCAGCCCAGCGTGGTGGGAAGCACCGAGCACCAGCAGTTGGCGGCCGAGGCAGCACGCCAGAGTCTGGTGCTGCTCAAGAACGACGGCATCCTTCCACTTGATGAGAGCGAAATACATTCCATCGCATTGGTGGGGGTCAATGCGTCCAAGCACGAGTTTGGAGACTATAGCGGTGTGCCCCTCAATACGCCCGTGTCAATCCTTGAGGGACTGTTGCAGCGCTTCGATGGAACAGATGTGGAAATCAACTATGCGCCCTGGGTGGGCGGCTACTCGTCATACACATTGGTCAACTCCGACCACTTTGTGGGAGGAATCACTATGGAGTACTTCAGCAATGGCAACCTCGAGGGTACACCGTCGGCAACCACAACCACCGACTTTGTGTACTTTGACCCAGCCAACCAGCCGCCCAACCCCATGGTGCCCGGTGCGCCGATGTCCATCCGTTGGAGCGGTGACTTTGTCGCACCTGCCACAGGACGATATCTGTTTTCCACGACCAGCGATGATGGCTGCCGCCTCAAAGTGGACGACCGAACCTTGGTTAACCAATGGGTAATCAGGGCGGCAACCACCGAATATAGTTCCATGTGGATGGTTGAGGGACAGACCTATCACATTGTTTTTGAGTATTTTGACAATGGCGGTGATGCCATCGCAACGCTGAGGTGGCGCATGCCAGGCACCGTGACTACCGACCCGCTCGACGCATACGGCAATGCCGGCAAGCGCATCCGCGAGAGCGACCTGACCATAGCTGTGATGGGCATTGACCGAAACTATGAGCGCGAGGGACAAGACCGTGCCTCCATCGAACTGCCGCAGGAGCAGGCCAACTTCCTGAAGTTGGCCTACGAGGTCAATCCTCGCTTGGTGGTGGTCTTCGTCGCTGGCAGTCCTCTCGCCGACGAGTGGGTTGCCGAGAACATCCCAGCCATGCTCTATGCATGGTATCCCGGCGAGCAGGGAGGAACGGCGGTCGTCGACGCATTGTTTGGCGACCACAATCCGGCAGGACGACTGCCCATCACCTTCTATCGTGCGACCTCCGAACTGCCCGCCTTTGACGACTACGATGTGACCCATGGTCGCACCTACATGTACGACGAGCATACACCCATTTATCCCTTCGGGCATGGACTGAGCTATACCGAGTTTACCTACAGCAACCTCACGGTGTCGCGACAGACCGACACCCTGTGGGTAGACTTTGATGTGGCGAATGTCGGCGGACGCGACGGTGACGAGGTGGCGCAGGTCTATGTTCGCTATCCGGCCGTGCGACGAACCCTGCCCATCAAGCAGTTGCGAGGCTTCGAGCGAAAGGCCATTACCGCCGGAGGACTGACACATTATTCGATTCCTATCCCCCTGGACGAGTTGAGGCTGTGGTCAGATGAGGAAGGAGCGTTCTTCACACCGATGGGCGACTATACCATCATGGTGGGTGCATCGAGTGCCGACATACGTCTGCAACAGATGTTCAACCTCAAGAACACAACCGACAATGTGATAACCGAACTTGAGGGTGTCACGGTCAATGTTCGCAATGGACTGCTGTTCGTCAGCTCGATGTCGCATCCTGTCGATGCATGCGTCTATCACCTGGACGGGCGTCGAGTGGCGACCATGTCCCACATCTATGGTACCCAGCAAAAATCCTTGTTGCCAGGTGTATATATCGTGGTAGTTGCCGACCATACCACCTCCCGCACTTATAAAATAATGATTAAATAAAACGATAATGATGAGAAAAGTATTGATGACGTTGCTCGTGATGGGCACGATGACCTTGGTGGCCGGTGCCGCCGAGTGGCAGATGAAGCAAGGACCGATGATGACGCCTTGGAGCGAAACGCTTGACCCCAACAACACTTTACCCGAGTACCCTCGCCCGCAGATGGTGCGCGCCGACTGGATGAACCTCAACGGCATCTGGGACCTGCGCAAGGGCGCCAAGGACGAAGATTACTCTAGCACCTTCACCTACGACAAGAAAATCTTGGTGCCGTTCCCCATCGAGTCGGCACTGTCGGGCGTGATGGAGAAGAGCGACGAGCAAATTTACTGGTATCGCCGCACCTTCACCTTGCCAAATAATATGCAAGGCAAGCACATCCTGCTCAACTTCGGTGCTGTCGACTGGGAAACCGTTGTCTATGTCAATGGCACAAGGGTAGGGCGCCACACGGGCGGCTACGACCCATTCTCGATGGATATCACCAGCGCCCTCAAGCCTAGCGGAGAGCAGGAATTGGCGGTCTATATCTATGACAACACAGGTGGACAAGGACAGCCCACGGGCAAACAGTCCAAGAACCCAAGCATCTGCTGGTACACTGCTGTGAGCGGCATCTGGCAGACGGTTTGGCTCGAGCCTGTCGACGAGACGCACATCTCCCAAATTGAGATGGAACCGTGCCTTGACCGCAGTTGGCTGAGCCTGCGCATCAACACCTCGCAGACCGAGGGCGTGACGTTGCAAGCCACCGTTACCGACAAGGAAGGCAACGAGGTGGCGTCGGGCAACGGCACGCCAGGCACCGTCTTCCGACTGACCCTGTCGTCGGTGCACCCTTGGTCGCCAGAGGATCCCTACCTCTATGATGTACACATCAAGGCGCTCAAGAATGGAGTGGTCACCGACCAGGTGGAGAGTTACTGCGGTATACGCAGGATTGAGGTCAAAAAGGACGACCGCAACATCCCGCGCATCTACCTCAATGGCAAGCAAATCTTCCAGATGGGTCCACTTGACCAAGGATGGTGGCCCGATGGACTCTATATGCCTGCCAGCGACGAGGCGCTATACTTTGATGTCAAGGCAACGAAAGACTTGGGATTCAACATGGTGCGCAAGCACATCAAGGTGGAGCCAGCACGGTGGTACTACTGGTGCGACAAGCTGGGACTGCTCGTTTGGCAGGACATGCCAAGCCCCAACCTGCCTCAGGGCTATGAGGACTTTGCCAAGGCGAACTTTGAAGAAGAGGTAAGCCACATCATCCCAGCCATTAAGAATGCCCCCAGTATTGTCCATTGGGTGGTTTTCAACGAGGGATGGGGACAGTTTGACACCAACCGCATGACCGCCTTTGTTGATGGTAAAGTCAATGCCCTCACCCCGGCCCGCTTTGGCAAGGCATCGCTCATCTGCTGCGCCAGCGGATGGACCGATAGCGAGATTGGCAACATCATCGATACGCACAGTTACCCTAATCCCAGTTGCCCGCAGAATGCCAACCGAGCCGCCGTCTGTGGCGAGTATGGCGGCATCACTCTCAAGGTGCCTGGGCACATCTGGCCTGGAGGTGACTTCCAGTATATCGTTGTGGAGACGGGACAGGACTTCACTACCTACTTCAACAATCTGTGCGACAAAATTCTGGATATGTACTACCAGGGTTTGAATGCCGCGGTCTACACCCAACTCAGCGATGTGGAGATTGAGAAGAACGGCTTCTTCACCTACGACCGCAAGATTCTCAAGCCCGTGGAGCCTTACACGCTCATTCGCGAAAAGATTCAGCAGTGCATCAACATGCCACAGAACGAAATCTTTATCAAACCCATCCTCTCGACCGCCCTGAACCACCACTACACTTGGCGCTATGTCACCAGCGACCCCGATTCGCGCCATTGGTACGCGTTGGACTATGACGACACGCTGTGGGCACAAGGTCAAGGAGCCTTCGCACATGGCCTCAACAGCAGTTGGAATGGCTTGGCGATGACCGACTGGCACACCAACCAAATCTATATGCGCCGATGGTTCAAGTTGGGCGACATCACCCCTGAGAACCTCGCTAAACTTCGCTTCATGGTCTTCCACGACGATGATGTTGAGATCTTTATCAATGGCATCTGGGCAGCGACCGAGAGCGGATGCAACTTCAACTATGCACCCCTCGACATCAGCAGTGAGGCGCTTGCATCGCTCAAGTCGGGCGAGTGGAACCTGATTGCCATTGCCGGCAAACAAGGCTCGGGACAACAAGTGATGGACCTGGGCATCGCCGCGTTCACAACCGAAGACTTTGACTACACCGAGGACTTCAGTGAGCGTACCGACGCTCCCCATACCTCGCAACCTGAACCCGGCGAGGCGGCACACCCTAAGTTCGCCCGCGTGACACAGCCCGTTCCTGCCGAGCCACGGCAGGGCGGTGTGGCACCCGGGCAGTTCTTCCACACTACCGACCGCAGCAATGTGGCGTGGGGTGACGAGGATGGCGATGGTATCATGGAGCTTGTCTACTCGGGCTTGAACGAGCATCTGGCAACCAACTTGCAGGCATCATCGCTCTTCTACCGCATGACCGAGAACAACACCTTTGAGCGTGTCAACAGCCCCTTTGCCGTCACCTATTATGCCTGCCCGGTGTGGATTGACTACAATAACGACGGCCTGCTCGACCTCTTCGTGCCTGGACTCAACAAGAAGAATATCCTCTCACCAAATGACATGGTGGCCCATCTTTACAAGAACGTGGCGGGCAGCCAGTTTGTCGAGGTCAACGAGGATGCCGCCATGGGCTTACGCCCCTTGTATAATGCCACCGATGGCGGACGCGGTCGCCACTGGGTGAGCGTGGGCGACTATGACAACGACGGTTGGACCGACATTGTGGTTTGTGGCCGCGAGGACTATGTCAACGATGAGGGCTTCCTGGCCAGCGACCACCGAGTCACCCGCCTTTACCGCAACAACAAAGGGCAGGGCTTTGTTGAGCAGGAGACACCGCTCAATGGCACCGAACCCTTCTGCGGACTGGCTCGTGGATCGGTAAATTTTGCCGACATGGATGCCGACGGTTGGCTCGACATCATCGCAACGGGCTATGATGCCAACGAGGGTACCATGCATGTCTACTGGAACAACGGGGACGGCACTTTCAGCGAGACTACGCAGCGGTTCTTTGGCTCCTATGATGCCTCGTGTGTGCCTGCCGACCTAGATGCCGACGGACTGATGGATATCCTGGTCACGGGCTACTCGAGCAACAAGGGCGGTAACGCCAAGTCGGTTTTCATCTACCAGAACCGCGGCAACCGTGCCTTTGCCATGCTCAGCGACAGTTACTGTGGCTTTGAGGGGGTCGACGGCTCGACCCCTGCAGTGGCCGATGTCAATCACGACGGTCTGCCCGACATACTGCTGGGCGGACACGGCCAGGAGCACGAAATCACCACTTGGCTCTACCTGAACCGTGGCGACTTTGCCTTCGAGTCGGTGGGTGCCTACTATCAAGACCCCTTCGGTAAGGAGTGGACCTTTGACCGCATCAGCCATGGCAACACCCACCTTATCGACTATGACAACGACGGCTATCTCGACGCATGGAGTGCGGGATGGGCGCAGAATAATGTATGCAGCAAGTCATGCGCAGCAATGCTCTATCGCAATGTCTCT
>JAEEGL011964558.1_pt1 | contig 29035 bp, 24 predicted proteins | sample 9134231 | NCBI WGS metagenome assembly JAEEGL01 (sample SAMN16246548, study PRJNA631951) | gut metagenome | biome: gut microbiome; feature: rumen; material: fiber-attached | host: Bos | place: Iran: Karaj | collected 2018-10 | reverse complement strand
TATGCCGTCCCCTATTCACTGTACAGAAGGATGATCGGGGATGTGCCCGGGTCGTTCCTCCAGGACGAGAAGTACCTTGGGAATCTCGGGAAGGCGTTGCGCCTAAGCGAGTGATGTCCCAGACATCTGATTTTTGGGGAAGATGACGGTATGCTCAGCGCTTCCTCAGGATTAGGAATGCCGCCCCTCCGATCAGGACGGCGGCCGCGGCCACGCCTGCGATGACGTACAATACGGTGTTGTCCTTCTTCCCATCGGATCCGCCGGAGGCGGGGATGTCCTGCACATCCTTGGTAGAGGAATAGGCGAAGCCGTCATAGGTCCCCGATACCGAATACTCGGTTGTGCCCATCTCGGTCTCTGTCGGTTGTATCTTCACCGAGGATGTCACCGTCGGATTCTCGTCGTGATTGTGGTCGGATGAATTGGCGCAGACTATGTGCACGGTGCAGGCCTTGCCGTCGTCGGACCATCCGTACGTGGCGGAATAGTCGTGCAAGGCCCCTATGACAGGATTGTTCTTGACGATCATCCCGTACGCATCGGTGCCCTGAGCCCCGATGAGCGTCTGGGCCTGCGTACAGTGTACGTTCACCCGTTCAAGACAATTATTCTGAAACGCATCGGAGGCCATGTTGTCAAGGTCCAATGTGCCGTAAACGTTCAGTTCGGTTAAGCTACTCTCGAATGCGACAGGCCCTATGGGCCCTATATTCCCGTGAACGGTGAAGATAGAGGGATGGGAGCCTGTAAAAGCATCTTTGAACGCCCTGTCCGATATCGAATCTATCCCCCCAGTAACCTCAAACGTTTCCAAATTGCAGTTATTAAAGGCATTTTTTCCTATATCTCCCACATTCCCTCCGATAATGACGGTGGTGAGCGATGCGCAATTGTAGAGTGCATATTGCCCTATGTCTCCCACATTACCGCCAATGGTGACTATGGTGAGCGATGTGCATTTGTCGAATGTATTTTGCCCTATGTCTCCCACGTTCCCTTCGATGGAAAAGGTGGTGAGCGATGAGCAATCTTTGAAAGCATTCGATGCGATGTCCCCTACGTTCCCTCCGATGGAGAGGGCGGTGAGCGATGAGCAATCCTCGAAGGCAGAGTTTCCGATACCAGCTGCATTCCCTCCGATGGAGAGGGTGGTGAGCAATGCGCATTCTCTGAAAGCCGTCGATGCGATGTCCCCTACGTTCCCTCCGATGGAGAGGGTGGTGAGCGATGCGCAATCCTCGAAAGCATGCGATGCGATGTCCCCTACGTTCCCTCCGATGGAGAGGGTGGTGAGCGATGAGCAATCCTCGAAAGCCGTCGATGGGATGTCTCCCACATTACCGCCGATGGAGAGGGCGGTGAGCGATATACAACCACCGAAGACCCGGTCTCCGAGACCGGCATTCCCGTCGATGGTGACTGTGGTGAGCGATGTGCAATTCTCGAAGGCCCCAGGTGCGAAGTTGACCGGACCATCCCCCACGGTGACCGTGATGCACCCGCTCCATCTGTCATCGTAAAATATAGTGCCGTTTCCCCAGAACTCCAGGTTCCCCTCTTCGTCCATCTGATACCAAAGATCGCCCTCTTGGGTCGGCGGGATCGGTTCCACGGCCTCGGAATCGGACGTTCCGTCAAGGATGAACAGACATAATGCCGCCAGCGCGACGGCGGCGATCGGTACGGTCCAGCGGAGAGACATGCTTAGGGATACGCTGTACGATAATATACCATCGCACAGGGGCATGCGGAAAATCCGAACGTATCCAAAGGATGATAATCCGTCGGAATCGCTGTTATATATTCCACAGGTAAATTAACGGAGGGGACCGGAGACCGCCTTCCCGGCCGATCCGTCCCAGATACTGACGTGCCCGAAACGGCACGAGAGGCGAACGATGACCTCCCACCGCATATGGATACTGCCGCTGTTACTCCTGGCTGCTTTGGTGATATACCGCAGGGCGAGATGATCGGGATACGGGATACGGGTATCCTACCGTGGAGGTATAAAATCCTTAAATCCTGTACAAACAGGAAAATCTTTTTATCCTATACGCCGATGTGAAACACATGTCCACCAGATACTGCCCACACTGCGGACGGTACGTGAACGAGCAGAGGTTCGATTGGCTGCTGCTCGTCATACTGCTCCTGTGCTTCGTCGTACCCGGCGTGATCTACGGGTTATACTGTCTTGCAAAGAAATCGAAATGTCCGATATGCGAGACCGAGCTCCACAGGGGAGAGAGTCCGCTGGATTATTCGTGAATGAATGTAGGGGTCCGTCCCCCTCCAACTCACTCATAGTAACCGTCTTGTTTTGCGAGTTCTCTCAGATTCTTGAAAGGGAACGGAAGCACAGTCGTCTGGTTATGTCTAACGTATGGTACCGCTAGGATGGGAATCAGATCCGTGAAGAACAGTCTGCTGTCCTTCCAGGCCTTGACCTTGCGGATGTTCACTGCGTTGGCAAAATTCTTCTTCGTTCCCGCACCTACATTTCCGCAGAAGTAATACATCGTATCGAAGGATACCGCAAGGTATCCGATGTCTATGCATTCGGGATAGAATGTGGTCCTCCCTTCCTTACTTGCCAGGCCCACGGTGCTGCCGTTCAGTCTTTCCAGCTCATCATGCATCGCCTCGCTGTCAGGGATGGTCAGGAAATCCGTGGTCCAGATTACGTTAATGTTGCCTTCCGGATCCATGACGGCATGTTTTGCGTTAGCGGGATCGACGGACAAAACATCGATGAGTTCCGAATCCTCCGGCAATTCCCCGTATTCGAACTTCCCATCATCACTGACTGTAATGGAAAGGAACTTCTCGCCGATTTCCTCCCCTTTTTCGTTCTTCAGAGCAATACGGGTCGCGAAGGTGTATGTCCCACTCAGTTTGTTCCCATTGATATCCTTCAAGGGCCATTCTGAAAGGTGCATCTCTTTATCGTGATTCTCCAGCTTGACTGCGATATTCTCTACAACGTTCCCGATTACTATCTTCCATCTGCTTTTTCTGAACATCGGACTTTTGATTCTGAAGATGTGGTCTATGGTCTCGATGGTTACATGCTGTCTGACGCAGTCGTCGGAATAAGTGTGCGGATCGCTGATTCCGTTCTTTCTGTAATACCCGCGCTCATGAACGAAAGGAATCTCGACCGTATCCGGATTGGTGCCCTTAGACGGAACCAGATTCACGCCTGCATCCCGAAGATGGCTACACAATTCTGAAAACTGATTGTCCCCCTCCGTCCTGTTCACGGCATAGACGGGCAGGGAGTTTGTGATCTCTATGGCACGGTTATGGTAATAGTTGTAACAACTGACCCCTTTCGGTTCGAATGCATCCATGTCTATAGTTTTCAAACCGATGGATGCGTACTCCTTCAGGCGCTTGTCGATGCTGCCTATCACCTTGTCTATCTGCCAGACCTTCGTATTCTCCAGATTGTCCATCGAACCGGCATCGAAGAACTGGATGACGTTCTTATCCGCATCGTAGGCTTTGCGGATGATGAATACTTCCTTTCCGATATCGAATTCAGGATCGTATCTTCTGATTCCCACATCGCCGAGGACATATTTGGGAAAGGATTCGATGGTTTTACCCTCGCCCGGATCGATCTTGTCCTTATCACGGAGATTGGTAAAGGTTACTACACTCACCTTGAGATAGAGGGCATCTTCTTCGGGTGATTCCATCGATTCCCTTTCGATGACCCTGAATTCCAAAGCGACTATCTCCCTGGGAATCGTGTCGTTATCCTCATACATATTGAACCCGTGGATTGCGTACAGGTTACCAGAAGCATTGGTTACCTTGTCCATACGGGTATATGCCATGCTGTTGATCAGTAATTGGAGCAGAATCCTCTTCGGGAAAGCGTTATGGACCACCGGCTGGAATGCAGCAGAGGTTCCAAACCGTGTTTTCATATCCCCCATAAAAACATCGGATTCGGGATCCTTGAAGGTCATAATGTAGAGGAACATGAAATCGCTATCCCTGTAAGCGGAATTTACCACGGAAAAAACGTATTTGCTTCTGATCGCAAAGTCGCAGATGTCCGACCTGACCGACCAGTTATTGCATCTGACGCGCCAGAAATTCACATAGTCATCTATCGCATCGTCAATCCGGTATTCCAGCATATTTGTTCTGATCTCGCGACGATTCGAGGCGGCTTCACCTAACGACACGGGTTTTTTATTCATTGTTTCCTCACCCCAATCTCGGATTTGAGCAGATTGCTGGCATCTTCGTTCAGATGCAGGGCCCTGTCATACAACCATCCGATCATATACAGCGTCATGTTTCCGCGTTTGACCGTGTAGACGGGATCGTACGTTCCCTCTTCGGGCTTGATGATGTTGACGATGTACGCCCTGATGCCGCCGACCTCTTCCAGTTTTCTGAATGCATTGTTGACTTCCCACTCCTGCTGATCCTTATCGATTGAACCCGACCAGTTCTTGTAATCGATATAGGCGCCAGATTCGATCATCTCGTCGAACATCTCGTAGTATTCTCTCGGCAAAGGAATCATTTTGAGACCGATCTTGTTTTCAAGAATCCATCTGCCGGCGGCCTCTCCGAGTCTGCCTTTGTAGATCCTGTTGTAGAGAGCGGGGGACATGATGTATCTGCCCGGCCTGAATACGGTTGCGAGACCGTTGTCCTCCATGTATCTTCTGAAACCCGGTATCTCGCGGATGACATCGAGGCGGCAGTCGCTTTCCGAAACGATGCAGTCCCCTTTCGCGGAAACGGTGATGTTGCTGTAGCTGTTCTCCTTATCCGTTTCATTCACAAAATATCTCATTTCGTTGGAGACCTCTGGAAGTCTCGTGAAGATGCCTTTGACACCGATAGATTCCAACTGTCCGCCGTCCTCATTCGATTCGGACGTAGGGCATCTGAGCACGAACTGACCTAGCCTCTCGTACGATTCGATGCTGGCATCCTTCAGATCATTGGTGACCCCGTTGTATCTGTTGAAATCACTGACGTATGACTGGATCTGTTTCGATGCGTTGAGGGATGCCCTGTCCCTGAACTCCTTCATCTTCTCCTTGGTGCGCTTTTCTTTGGCATTGATCTCCTGTGCCGCATAGTAGAATTTTTCAAATTCGATGCTTCTTAAACGGCCATAGCATTCGATGTCCTTGATGAAGTTCTTCGCCACCTCTTTGTCGAAATAGATGTACTCTTTCGGATTCCTCATATTTGTACGGGTCATACGGCCGATTCCCTGGATGATGGCTCTGGCTTTTGCGAGCATATAGCTGTCTAGATCCATTATCGAGGCGGGGTGCGTGCTGTTGCCCAAACATTCGTTGAATGTACCGCGAATCTGATCTCTGGCATCATCCATCGTCAATTCGCCGGTTTCGACAAGCTCTTCGATGGCAAAGCATCTCTGGTCACGAGCCTTGTAGTCCTTCGTCCTGACCTTCGGAACTATGTTCGTGAGTTCGTCCAGATAGATGGCATCGAAGTCCTTCTCCTCCGAGGCCTCGAAATCGTTTATCTTCACGACGTTGGAACCAGCAGGAATCTTGTATTGGAGATTCTGGCCCGAACCTACCGTTTGGTATGTACTCAATACGAGTACCTTCTTGCCGGATTCTAGCCTTCTGAAGATGGCTTCGCTGTCGGCCGCGTATTCTTCCTGTCCGCGTAGAGTCATAAAAGGTACTTCGATGAGATCGCCGCAATCATCGTTGTATTCGTTGAGCAGGATATTGGCAATTTTGATAAGGATGGCCCTATCGAACGCATAATCTCCGTCTTTGACTTGAATATTGAACAGCGCAAGTTCGGATTTGATGTCCTTGTTATACAGGAATTCCTTGTAGATAGCAGCGAACCTGTGGTATCTCTTGGCGATGTACGCCTTGTTCTTCTCGTTGCTTCCGCCCAACATGGATGCGTTGTGTATCAGAGATTCGAGATCGTCAGCACTGAACTGATTGACGCAGATGTTCTCGAAAGGATAATCGTCCAGATCGATCTTTTTAACGATGACCTCCACATTGCCGCTATGATTCTTTGTGGAAGTCTGGTACACGCCGTTGAGCCTCTTGATTTCGGAAGGTCCGAGTCTCATGAACCTCATGGGACTGTCCTTTGCCCCCAGATAGTCCGAGTCGTAGTTCTTGATCACGGTCTTCAATTCTGCGGTCGCCGAAATGCCTATAAGCTTGATTCCGGAACAGCGCATCATGTTCATAAGAACGGATTCCGGGGTTCTGGTATACGACGTCTGATGAAGCTTGACAGTCTCGCGGTGTTCCGTGGATCTCTCCATCTCGCAGTATCTGAATCCGAGATTGTAGAATGAAAGATCTTTGATCTTGGGCTTGGTGGAATTACCACGGTTGCCCATCGTGATGAGTGATTTGATGTTATTATCATACTGCCGCTCCAATTCGAAGACATCCAGAACGATGTCTACCGCAAAGTCCATCGAAATCACGTGGCCGGCAATATCCATTTTCCGAACATAATTCTGAGCCATTTCACGGATGAATCCCGCAAACCCTCTGAAGAAGGTATTAAGGGATGTGAGAACAACATCCACGGGAGTCATGTCCTCGGTGACATTCCCGTCCCTGATGAATTCTATGACGTTCTTCTGTTCCTCCGACACTTTTCTCAAACACACTTTCCCTCTTGACAGGGTGACGGATCTGAAATCGTGCAGGATGAAGGGGATATCCTCGCTCTCGTTACTCGTTCTGAATCCGAGTCCGAATTTTAAATACAGAGTGTTGGCAAGATCCGTAATGCTGGAGAGGCTGGCCCTCAGTTTGTCCTTCTTATCTTCTGATCCGGTATAATCGTAGATGCGGACCAGATGCTCTCTGTCGGCACTGTTGAGGGATTTGTGGATGGCTCTGAACATCTCGATGGGCTCGACTCCGTTATAGTCGGAGTTGTCGGGGAACAACGAATCCTCAATCGTCTGCTTAGTAGCATCGAACTCGTCCATTATCACAAGGGAATCCTTGAGAAAATCGGAATCGTCCACTCTGAAGGACGGAGAGATTATGGGATCGTGATATCTGTCGAATTTAGCCATGGTCATCAGGAAGACCAGTTTCTCACTGGTATGGACCGAAGGATACAATTTCTCAATCCAGGCGTAATCGCTCAGTTTCAGAAGGTCCTCATCGGAGAGGTTGTTCTCTTCCCTGTACTTTCTGATATTCGCATGGAGCTGCTTTCTGTAAGCGCGCTCCACGTCCTTGAATTCGGCCATATCCCTGTCCCGGTTGGCACGAATGTTCTTCATCAGCTCGTTGATTAGGGACAGTTCTTCCGGATTCTTCTTCAATTCTACCAATTGCTTCTTCTTGACAGAGTACTCCTTGAGCTTATAATTGGCATCGGAAATGCTGGTACAGAGCGTCTCATATTCCTTCTGCTTTGAAAGATCAAGTCCCCTCATAGCCATAAGATCTTCCGAAGTGATGCTAGGCCATCCGTTGATGACCTCGTCGGCAAGAGGTTTGACTTCCATCACATATCTGTCGTAAAGGTCGTCACCGAGGTATTGTCTGAGCAATTTCTTGGGAAGATTGTTCTTCAGAGGGGTGGTGTATACGATTCTTTTCGGATAACCTCCCTTAGATTGTCCGTTTCCGGATTCGATTCTCTTTACGAACCGCTCCATGTAACGTACGCATGTATATGTTTTACCCGATCCTGTCTGCATGGGGAGCAACAGGGCATTGAAGGAGTCCTGGTTCTCGACAAACTCCTCCATAATTAGGTACATATCGTTCTTTTCGAAATCTTCGGGATTGCTATCTGAATTCATTTTGTTCACCTTGACATCGGATGAATCCGCTTCCGATGTCGTGAATACCACATTGCCATACATCTTATATTAACATATCAGTGTAATGTAATTAATGTAATTTATTTAATCAATGTCGTTGATAATAACCCATGTCCTCATTGAAACCTATGCAGAGAGTGATGGTGGCCTGCATTACCAATGAAGTCATAAAGGTCACAGATCCGGCAGTAAAACTCAGAATCGATCGCGTCCATCTGATTAATTATGTAAAGAAGGCAGAACCTGGAGATGAAGACAGGGCTAAACGCGAGGAGCTGTACGATGCTGTCTATCATGAAAACGTCTCATTCTTCACAAAAAATGGGGTTGAAGTCTGCCCCCACCGGGATGTTAAGGTTTTCAATTTTGATGCGTGCTTCCGCGCAGTGTACGAGATATTGATAAGGGAACACGAAAAAAATTCAGCAGTTTATGTGAACATTGGATCTGGTCCGCCAGAATATGCAGCAGCGGCAGCTATCGCTTCAATGATGGTAGACAATGTAGAACTATTTACCGTTGGCACTAAAGCGGATGGCTTCACTACACCGATGGAGAGAAAGTCACTAACTCATGAGGGGAAATTGGTAGGTACCGCATTTAAAGTATCTGAACCCATTCAAATAGACAAGTTTCCCTTGGATACACCCAATCTTTTTCTTTTGAGGGCGCTATCCGTATTCAAAAAGGTTCCTGAGAAAGATCGGTCTAACGTTAAGGTGATTAGGGAATTGATAAAGGCACATTTATGGAAATTCACTATCTCTGAAAAGAATTGTGCCATTGGAACATCAGTTGAATATGAAAGCGCAGACGGAAAGCTAATTGACAATTCGAAAAAGAAAACTTATGAAGATCGTCAACGCAAAGAAGCCGTGCAGTACCAGAGATCCTATATTGAAAATTGGAAGGAACAGAATCTAATAGAAAAATCTGAAATAAGCGGTAAAAGGTATAGGATAACAAAGAAAGGCGAAAGATATCTCAACATCTTTGTCATAGAAGATGAATAAGGAGGGAAGACCCCTCCCAAAAAGTTTAGGGGTCACTCCTCATCTGATTCATCGATTCTAGGAAGCCCATCCGCATCCGGAGCCTCTGGCAACGTGAACGCGTCCACTTCTCCGATGATACCCTCGGTGTTGTGGACCAATTGATCTATCATCGTACGTTGGGCTTTCCACTGGCGCATCATGTAATCCTGAGACTTGATGATGTTCTCCTCGAGCTTGCGGTACTGCATGCAGATATTCTGGATGGTATTGCGGAACGCTGGGCTGGTGACATGTGCATACAATGCCTCTTGCAGAGTGCCTTGGTGCTCTGCCAGTGCCATGGCGTTAAATTCCCTTTCGATGCCATCGCGAAGGACTCTGGCCAACGGCATAACCATATCGGGTTTCACCAGCCAAACTCCGTCTTGCATGGTGAACTCCTGCATTCCAGAGCCGAAAACGGTGGAGATTAGTACCCCGGTGACGCCACCCACACGCTGCATGTCATCCCTGAGCTTAGGGATGAACTTCCCGTTCCAATTCTTAACGTTCTTGGATTCCCAAACGATCTTGCCACAGACTCTTCCAGATTTGCCGACAACGGTCTGGATTACGTCCGCCCCGTTTTTGCCTTTCTCCACCTCCTCTATGACGTCCATAGGGAAAGCGGCGTGAAGACATTCTTCCAAAGCGAGTTCTTGTATCTCGCCCTGAAGCTGCTGGGAACCCTGCTCCAGTTTGCGCTTGGACTCGTCCAGCGATCTGGTCGTGTCTTCTAGCTTCTTCTTCAGCGCGGCGATTTCGTTCTCCTTCTCCTCGTCGGACTGCTTCCTGGCCTTCTCATAGATTGCATCGATCTGCGCATTGACCTCCTTCTGGGCATCCAGTTTGGCATTCTGTAGCTGCTGCTGGAGATCGAATGCGTCAGCGGACATCTTCTGCATCTCCCCTGTCATCTTCTGATTGGCTTCGGTCAGGCGTTTGACCTGGTCAAGGAGATCGGATACCTGCTTCGCCTGTTCCGACTGGGCATCCCTGACCGCATCAGCAGTCTTCTTCTCGTTCTCCTCCCTGAGCCTGTTCATCTCCTCCTCCAGTTTCCTGGCGTTCTCCCCCTCTAGGTGCTTTATCGCATCCTGGAGCTTTCTGCTGTTCTCAGCCTCGAATGACTTCCCGATCTGGTCGAGATAGATTTGGTCGAGGTCCAGTTCCAGTCCGCAGTGCGGACACTTCATCTTCGCTTCTTCTGCTTTCATCTTTTCACCTCGATAGCGTTCGCTGGTTGGAACGTTTTCTGAGTTAGTTTTAAGGCGTTTATTCTTCGAGTTTGATCAAATATCCGTCCTCCCTGCGGGAATAGTCCAGATTGCGGGGCGTTTTCCCCACGAATCTGTCCAGCCCGTCGATCCTCATGGTATTCTCTCTGCACTCGATATCCCCGCTCCTGCTGGATACCAGCTGGAGACAAGAACCGTCAAAACTGCGATAAGCCTCGTACCTTCCCGGAAGGAAAGCGTTGGAGAACAGGACGTCGCTGCCGACGGCCACGATGGTCTCCTCTGTGGACGGCTCTTCTACAATCGACCCACCACAGACCTCCACCTTGCTTAAAGGCCAAGCGAAGTAGTATCTGCTTAGATCCGTCCCCTTGTAGACCAATCTGCAGTTCCATGTCTCTCCCAAGCTCACGCCGGGATCCATGAACCTGTCGACGAAGACGATGATGCCGTCATCTGCCTGTCCGTAGAACCCGCGTTCACTGCTCTTGTCGAATCTGATCCTCACTGTATCTCCTTCATATTCCCAATCAAAGCACATTCAAATCACCCCTGTTGCAAATTCGTTCCTCATCCTGATGAGCGGCATCGTATCGATTATGCGGACATGATCAGCCATCGCTTTGAGCGTGTAACTCAGATTATCTCTGAACGATGTGATGTTCACTTCCGCACCTTCTTCTTTCAAATCCTTGACGAGTTCGCCGAAATCCCCGTCGCCAGAGATGAGTTCGATCAGACCGCATTGTCCCTTCAGCACGAGCCTCTGCGCCAGCAATGCGATCTTGACGTCCACGCCTTCCTGCTTCCCTTTGTTGTTGGATGCAGGCACGAGAATCACTGTAAAGCCCGCCTTCTCGAGTTCCTCATGGAAGATGCGGCACTTGTCGTTCCCGTTCTCATCGTATGTGACTCCGTCAACAGCGAAAACCGCAACGCATTCCTTCCCGCGCATGATCTCCTTCAGCATCATCGCGTACTCGAGAGCTGTGTTGGTGTATTCCTGGCTCTGCCTGCATACAACGTTCCTTACATCCAGTATGGCCGCTGCGCGGATACTGGTTTTATCCAGACTGTCGTCCATAGTGTTCACTATTATCCCTCCATTTCAGTATAATTCGACGGTTTCCGTCGTTATTTTTTCGGTTTCAATTCACAGAGTCCTGTGCATTCTTTCCCGGACATCTCCTGGAGCGGTGGATCCTCTCCCTCCGCTAGACTGTCCCAATCTTCGAATTCGACATCTGCAACGCAGGTCACGATGTTGTAGTAGAGCGGAACGGACATGAACACGTCATCGATGATGAAGAAGTTCCTGTCCTTCACCGGCTTGTACAGGCCGAGGTGCGCATACTCATCCCCGATCTTGGCGTACAGGTGAAGACGGTAGTACAGTGGCTGCTCGAAGACATGTATGTCTGCGAGGTACAGCACATCCTTGATGTCCTCTCCGGTGTGCACGATCATGTATCTGCCGTTCTCGACGTAGCATTCGCTCTTGAGCTTGAAAGTACCGCTGGCCGGCGGAATGTATTTGGCATTCGCCAATTCGGCCGTCTTGCGCCTGTTCTCGCTGATCCTGGCCTCAACCTGATGGACCTCTTCGCTCAGACGGACGAACTCCTTGTTGATTGCATCGAGTTTGGCCTTCATGTCTGCAACTTTCACCGAATCCTTCTCTTCATACTCGGACAGGGCGCCCATGAGCCCTTTTCTGTCATCGATCAAAGAATTCATGGTACCGTTGAGGTTGGCCAAGGCCGCATTGAGGCGCAGGCTCTCTTCTTCCAGTTCGACCCTCTTCTGAAGCTTCTCGTCCTCATCGGTGCTGCTGGCCAGTTTCTCATCGAAATATGATATGACCTCCGGTGGGATCTTCTCCAGATCCCCGCTGTCGTATTTGTCCATATATTTGTAGATCGTAGGGCGCGATAGATTGAGGTCGGCTGCGACCGTCGAAACGCTCGAGTTGGCCTTGATCCAATCCGCTATCGATGCATTGCTTTCGTTCATGTTCCGTGCTATGCGTTTACAGTATTTTAATTTTTCGGTGTCGCACGCGCGTTAATTGACATCTATTTCCCTACATAGTGTAATTACATGAATTGAATATGTAAACAGATAATTACGTAAATTTACATGCGTAATGATACAAACAATACTAAATTGAGAGATAATTACCAGATTATCGTCTATTTTGTATGCTAATTAACTAGTAATTTTACAAAACTCGTGTATGTGTGTCAATGTAAATATCATTTACATATTAGCATATGTAGTGTATCATGTGTGTAAACACATATAATCCACATGTAAAATACAATTGAGATATTACTACTAGATCTAACCAATATTAGCCTGTATATAGGTTTAAAGAAAGAGAATAGAAAGAATAACAGAAAGAAAAGAGAAAGAAACCTTCACTTGAATAAGCAGATTGCGAATCGTGATACTATACGAAGGTGATATCTAATTCAATTACAATGACGTTCTATGATCATCTACGCCGAGACAATGGCAGTATTCAAAAAAGACCTAATTGACGGCATAGATGAAAAGTTAGAAAATGCAATCAGAGAGAAACTGAACCGCAGGTCTCCCGAGAACGAGATAAGATCCTGGAGGAACTCCATATCCCAGATGGGAAATGTCCTCGCATATTCCGGCCTCCCCGATAACACCGGGATCGCATTGGAGTACAACATCCCGTACACGTCGAAACGTGTGGACATGATCATCTCCGGCATGGACGGGGATGACAAGAACTCCGCCGTCATCGTGGAACTGAAACAATGGGAATCCGCAGTGCCGGTTGAAGGGAAGGATGCGGTGGTTTCAACCTTCATAAATAACGGGATCCACGAGGTGGCACACCCGTCTTATCAGGCATGGTCGTATGCGATGGCTATCAGGGATTTCAATGCTGATGTACAGGACGGCGATGTCAGACTGCATCCATGCGCATACCTCCATAATTATGTCCATACGGGCGAGTTCGACATAGATTCGGAGACCTGCACGGAATACGTCTCGTATGCCCCCGTGTTCCTGAAATCGGAGGGCAGCAAGCTCACTGAATTCATCAAGAGATTCATCAGGAAGGGGGACAACCTCGAGACGGTGATGATAATCGACAAGGGGCGTCTGAGGCCATCCAAGTCCCTGCAGGAATGCATCGCATCAATGATGGAGGGCAACGAGGAGTTTATCCTTCTGGATACCCAGAAGGTTGTATACGAGACCGTGCTAATGGAAGCGAGGAAGGCACAGGCCAGCGGAAAGAAATGTACCATCATAGTCAAGGGCGGACCGGGTACGGGAAAATCGGTGCTGGCAGTGAATCTCCTGAGCAAGATCATCTCGATGGAGATGTCCGCTGCGTACGTTTCCAAGAATTCGGCTCCCAGACAGGTCTACAACACCAAGCTGAAAAGGACGATGAACAGAAGCCGCGTGGACAACCTATTCAAGGGTTCCGGTTCCTTCACTTCGTGTCCGGAGAACACGTTCGATGTGCTCCTCACTGACGAGGCGCACAGGCTCAACGAGAAGAGCGGCATGTTCCAGAATATGGGAGAGAACCAGATCAAGGAGATCATAAAGTCGTCCAGGGTGTCAGTGTTCTTCATCGATGATGACCAGAGGGTCACGGTGAAGGATATAGGAACATCGAAAGAGATCAGGAAGTTCGCGGAGAAGATGTCCGACTCCGTGATAGAACTGGAGCTGGATTCCCAGTTCAGATGCGCGGGATCGGACGGGTACCTGCAGTGGCTGGACAGGGTGCTGGAGATAAGGGATACAGCGGCGATTGACCTGAAGTCATCGGATTACGATTTCAGGGTCATGGACAATCCTTCAGAACTGTTCTCCGTGATTAAAGAGCTCAATAAGAAGAATAACAGATCGAGGATGGTGGCGGGATACTGCTGGAATTGGATCATGGAAGGGAAAAATGACCCCAGCGTCTTCGATATAGTGATCCCGGAATTCAATTTCCGCAAGAGCTGGAATCTCGGGAGCACAACTACATGGGCGATAGACACCAGGTCGATTGATGAAATAGGGTGCATACACACCTGTCAGGGATTGGAATTCGACTATGTCGGCGTGATTATCGGGCCAGACATCCGCTATGACGGTAAAAAGATTGTAACGGACGCTTCCAAGAGGGCGAAGACGGACAAATCTTTGAGTGGACTCGGGAAATACGCGAAGGATAAGCAGATTCAGATTGCCGACAGGATAATCAAGGATACGTACAAGGTCTTAATGACGAGAGGGATGAAGGGGTGCTATGTCTACTGTGTAGACAAGGGAATGACTAAATATCTAAGGGAAATGTCGGGCCAGATAACCCTAGGCTAACGTAACCTCTACAATCCAGTATAGATTACTTTAACGCGAAACCATTCCTTCCCATCAATTCTCTTCATTCAATTCTATACCCCTCTATAAGAAAAATGATAATTTGAACAAAACATAAACTGAATCTATGATTGATAATACGCGGGTGCAGAACAAACATGTTTAATGATGTAATAACATCGAAAGCCTATGGCCTCTAAGTACCCTCCTTTGGCAGAATGGTGCATACAGAATAATTCTGATCTGATGTTGGATTGGGATTATGAAAGGAATCAACAAAACGGTTTTGATCCGGAGGTTCTCAAGGCCAAATCTAACAAAAAAGTCTATTGGAAATGTCACGAATGTGGTCATGAATGGTCAGCCGTTATTTCTTCAAGAACGAACGATCATGGTTGTCCAGAATGTGCATTGAAACACCCCCCATTAATTAAGTGGTGCAGACAAAACAATTCTGATCTGATGTTGGATTGGGATTATGAAAGGAATCAACAAAACGGTTTTGATCCGAAGATCCTCAAGGCCAAATCTAATAAAGAAGTCTATTGGAAATGTCACGAATGTGGTCATGAATGGAGAGCTGCTGTCGCTAAAAGAACGTATGGCCAAGGGTGTCAAAATTGTGGATGGAAAAAGATTGGAAAAATGAAATCTACACCCAAAGAAGGAATGGACTTCAAATCCCAATATCCAGCGTTGATATACGAATGGGACTATGAAGAAAATGACAAAATTCCAATAAAACCAGAAAAAATAACCTCCAAATGTAATAGGGCAGTGCATTGGAAATGTATCGTTTGTGGTCATAAGTGGGTAAAATCCGTCGCTAAACGTACATATGGGTATGGATGTCCAAGATGTGGGAAATATAAACAATATTCCCAAAACGAAAGACTCACTGAACTGAGAGTTAGAGAGTCGTTTCCCAGTATCGATCTAGAATCTAACTATCGCAGCGATGCTCTGCTATACAAGGAACTTGACATCTTTATGCCTGATTATAAAATTGGGATTGAATATGATGGCGAATTATTCCATAAGAATACGAAAAGGGACGAAGAGAAAAACGAAATCTGTAGAGATTTGGGAATAAATCTAATCCGCATAAGAGAACCAAAGTGCCCACCAATCGATGGATGTCATTTGATATGCATGAGCATGATGGGCAGGAAGGGAATTGAAAATGCGATTGCAGAACTACTAGGGCTCCTATCGAAAATGACAGGATTGTCCCCAAGGGTTACTAATTTTGATTATAATGAAGATATAATCAGGATTATCTCAGAACGCCCCATAAAATTGCATCAGAGATCAGTATCTGTAGTAAAACCAGAATTGTTGAGAGATTGGGATAAAGAGAAGAACAAAGATCTCAACCCAGCATATCTGCCCGCCGGAATAAATCTTAAAGTACATTGGATTTGCCATGTTTGCGGTCACGAATGGATGTCCAGGGTAGTCGATAGGGTCAGAGGCCAAGGCTGCCCAGAGTGTGGAATAAAAAAGAGGGGCAAAACATACGCGAAACCCAAACCCGGGCAGGAATTGGGAACAAAATGCGGCTGGTTGATTCCAGAATGGGATCCCGAAAATGATGGCACACCTTGGGATTATCGTTGGAAGAGCGGCCAAAAGGCTAAATGGATATGTTCCGCCTGCGGAAATAAATGGGAAGCAAAAATCGCATCTAGAGCAAATGGTGAAGGATGCCGGGTATGTGGAATAAAAAGGAGAGCGGAATTAAGGAGCATTCCCAAAAACAAAACCCTGGCTTCAGAATACCCGAACATAGCAGTTGACTGGGATTATGAAGAAAATGCTAAAACACCAAACGATTGTTTTCCCTCCAGCGGTTATGAAGCACATTGGAAATGTCATAAATGCGGTTATAAGTGGAAGGCCAAAGTCAGAGACCGGGTAAATAATTACAAGAATCACGGAGGAGGAAAGTGTCCGAATTGCGTCCCCGGAAGGATTTTGACAAAGGAAAAATCACTTGGTTATAAGTTCCCCGACTTGGTTGACCAATGGGATTATTCCAAAAATGAGAAGACTCCTTACGATTACTTTCCGTCAAGCAATGAAAAGGTAAGTTGGATCTGTTCCAAAGGACATAGGTGGGACGCTATGATATCCAATAGAACGAAAAAGAATCGTCCAACCGGGTGTCCAAGATGCCACGATGAACGTAGAAGTTTGCCAAGAAAAAAGAGAACCTCGTAAAGTGTTTAATTAGATTTCTTCCTGCAGTGAGGACAGCTCGATCCGCTAGTCCTATTAGCTATCGTGGCAGACCACTCATATCCGCATGTGGGACATATCCAATAAACCCTTATGTTGCTCTTAGGGAAATATTCGCTAGGGGACTTTTCGTTCTTTTCATAGTTCCATTCCTTTACAAGATTGGGATACACATCTGCAAAGCTCTTACCAGTTGGAGGATTGGTCATGACCACATTCATGCCTTAGATCTATTTTATATTGTTGAATGACAAGCTTGAACAATCGAAAGCACGGACACCATAAGTAATTTCCAAAGAGATACGACCGAGTTCCATTTATCAATTTCGCCATCAATCCGGACCTCCAATAGAGTTATATCATTCAAGGGGCCATGGGATGCCTTTAAATCAATAGCTTATCAATAATGGAGGTCTACAACCCTCCCCCATAATTATACACATCTGAAACAAACGATATGAAATAATAACGATTCCGATTGAAAACTGCATCACTTTTATTCTTCAATGAGAATCCATGATCGTGACCGACAAACTAACTCCAGAACAGCGCAGAAAGACCATGCAGGCGATCCGTGGCAAGGATACCTCCATCGAACTAAAGCTTAGGAAAGAGCTTTGGAGAAGAGGCATCCACTACCGCAAGAACTGTAAGAAAGTGTATGGGCGCCCCGATATCGTATTCATCGGGAAAAAGATCGCCGTATTCTGCGACAGCGAGTTCTGGCACGGTTACGATTGGGAGAATAGAAAAAATAAGATACAGTCCAACCGGGACTATTGGATTCCAAAAATCGAGCGTAATATAGAACGCGACAGGGAAGTGAATGACAGATTGGAAGCGGAAGGTTGGACGGTGTTAAGATTCTGGGGCAAGGACATTTTAAAAAATACCGAAAGCTGTGCCGATAGTATCGAGGCGCAGCTTCGGCGTTCTGAGTGAGATCATTTGTCGCTCGGCGCCTGCATGATCTTGATCCAGCCAAGTTTTGAATATACGGCCAGATTACGCTTTTTCAAAGTGAGTTCGAAATCGTCCCATGAAATCGGTTCTAGTTTGTCGTTTTGGCCTTTGGAAAGCTGTACTATGTCTGTTCCCTTGACCTTAGCGGGATACAATCCTTTGACCTTGCAGAGCCTGCGAAGTTTTTCACCTGTGATGATGTGCGACGCATCCATAAATGGGCCTCATAATCGTATTACGACGTCCGTATAAAAACAATATGCAACAAATATTATGTTCAAAATGTCAAACATTATATTCGATGCGTGCTATATAGATTTCGGAAAATGGAATCATGAAAGCCGATTACTCCAAACTCCTAAAATTGTTGGTCGACAAGAAAATGACCAAAACCGATTTGAGAAACCAGACTAAGATAAGCACTAGTACTTTGGCAAAAATCAGCAAAGGGGAAGTATTGAGCCCCCAGGTGCTTGGCAAGATATGTTCCGTTCTCGACTGTTCGATCGGCGACATCATGGACATGGTAAAAGACGATGATGAATTATTCGAACAGAGAATCACCAACGGCCATTACAAGGTAGTTTCGTTATTCTCTGGAGCAGGTGGAATGGACTTAGGGTTCATAAAAGCAGGATTTGACGTGGTATGGGCCAATGACATAATCCCCGAAGCCATTGAGACCTACCGTGCCAATATCGGCAATCATATCGTCTACGGCGACATTAGGATGATTTCAAGTGACAACATCCCTGACAATCCGGATGTTATTATTGGCGGATTCCCCTGTCAGGGCTTTTCCATCGCTAACACAAAGCGCAGTATGGAAGATCAGAGAAATTTCCTGTACAAGGAGATGCTGAGGATCATAGAGGACAAGAAACCTAAAATGTTTGTCGCCGAGAACGTAAAGGGCCTGCTGTCTATGGAGGGCGGGAAAGTAATCGACATGATAAAAAACGATTTCAAAAAAGTGGGGTATTACGTTGAAGCCAGATTGCTCAATGCGGCTGAGTACGGCGTCCCTCAGCAGCGTGAAAGAGTTGTAATCATCGGGAACAGACTTGCTGAAGAAGTGATCTATCCGACAAAAACCCACTACATGGATGACAAAAAAGAAGACGGCCTACTGCCGGCAATCACATGCCAGCAAGCCATCGGGTGGCTGTCAGACATAAGGTGCCAAGATGAGCCTATCCAACTGTCTAACGGAAAAGTGGTCTACCAACACAAAGCCATAGAAAACGTGGCAGATACGTTTTGGGGGAGAAAATACGAAGTTGACCAACATGAGCTGTGCGATTACTTAGTGTACTGGAGAAAAAAAGCAGGATACACGACAAAACAAGTCGACGATCATTTCGGATACAAATACACCGCTGGCCATTGGTTCAGAAAGGATAACAACAGCGGCAGCATCCCTAAACCCGAAGATTGGTGGGAATTGAAGAAACTACTGGGATTCGATGACAAATACGACGTTCAGGTTACAACTCTCGTTGAAAAGCCCGTAGTGTTTGAGCAGGCATTGAGAATCACGAATTGGGACCGTCCGAGCGATACCATCACTGCAACGAGTCCGGAGATACACGTTAACAAGAAAAGAAGGCTCAGCGTTAGAGAATGTGCAATCATTCAAACATTCCCCGAGGATTTCATATTCAGCGGGACGCACATCGGTGTAATGTATAAGCAAATAGGAAATGCGGTTCCGGTTTTGCTGGCGCAAAAAATAGCAGAATCCGTAAGGATGGAGCTCGATAAGTTGTCAGACGAATGATGAGCGGTTAAACCCTCCCCCGACAATAAATGAGGGAGGGGGGGGGACAAACCATGATTGAGTTGTCTTCGGTGATAATCAAAGCTCCTCTTCAACATTGAACTCCTCATACGCAGTCCAACTGTCTCCATTGGAATCAAACCTCTTTTCCAACAACGTGTTGCTGTATCTCACGGATGATCCGTCCTTTACGGCACTTATCGTCGTCCGTTTTCCGCTGTGTACGACCCACCATAATTGTTGTTTTTTGATGTCGTAATATGCGATTTTTCCTATACTCTCATCATTCGATAAATCGATGAACCCGCGTCTACCGATGAATTCTGCATCTGTCAACCTTTTCGTTTCCGGATTTTTCAGATCTTTGCCGCTTATATCGAAGGGTTTGTAGTATGCCCCGTCCTTTTCACCGTAATATGCGTACGTCTTGAAGTTCTCAATGATATTGTTTCCAAACAGCGGTGACAATTCCCCATTGGGGATACAGGTTAGAACGATAGTGGGGTAATCCACTCTTGCCAACTGAAAACCATAATCGTTGTCTCTATAGACGATTTTTACCAGGAATGTTAGCACCGGTCTGCGAGAATAATGATCGATCGATTTCAAATTCGATTTGTATTTAAATACTGGGTATTCGCTATTTTGAAACGAATTCTGATTTTTCTCAGTAGCGGTGGATTTTAAATCGCTGCGGTTACCTACGATGTCTATAGTTTTAACGTCAATGCAAATAACACAATCCTTCATACGGATCCCAAGATCAGAACTAACGGGTGAAGGATATATGCCCTCGATCTCATCGTGCCAATCCATGTATATGTGGTGGCGAACCAGCCTTTCCGCTGGTATCTTCAGTTTGTTTTTCAAATCCCAAATCTTGTCATATTCAGAATAGTTCTCACGGATCTCTTTTTCAATCAACAAAAGATCAAAAATAAAAGATCTGGATTGAATAACCGCCTTTATCTTATTGTAATATTTTTTTTCCAAATCCAATATCTGTTTTTGAGTTGGATTGCATGGATAATCTTTCTCCTGATTTGACATGAGAAGATATTGGAATTCTGATTGTTAACGATTCCCATGGACATGAAAATCTATCCTGTTTGTATGATTTGGACCAATCTATCACATACCTGCATCTCTCACTGTCGGCCTCGAAAAACCATTATTTTGCTGATTACTCTTCCCGATTGAATATATCATCTTCGATAACAACCGGGGATTCACTGTCGAATTGGACCAATTCTATGATAGAGTTGATTAATGAAACCGCGCGCTTTTTGATTTCAACTTCATTCCACTCGGTTGCATCCTTCAAATCCTTGTTCAGCCAGAAACCGTTGTTGTATCCAATTGGGTTGCCATTCTTATCCCTATGGTCACGCTTCTCCAAGAATGGACGTGCACTCAGAGTACTGTTGTACCCTGTCAAAGTCAGATTACCTATTGTATGAACATACTTTGCCTGGATATCCGCCGCATACTGCTTGTCAGTCCTCACATCATCTGCGGCCTTTCCTTTTGAGACCATCTTTATCCATTCATTGGATAATTTCTCAGTCTGGGGCAACACATGTTCAATTGTCCACTGTAACTTGCCCCTATCGTCCCTTGACCATGGATCTTTAGACTCATTGTCCCCGTTCTTTCTAATGAGGTAGCTCAGTATGAATCTTGTAGCATTCTTATTGTCCTCGTATATTGGCCCAGTCAACACATCAACTAATCTCTTCAATGAAGCTGTAGAGTTGATCAATTCTGTTTTAATGTACTCGCATATCTTCTCCGGTGTTGTCGTATCAATGTTACAATATAACGTCCCGATATTCTCAACTATAGTTATAAACTGCCGAATCAACTCTCTTGTCGGTGGCGTATCTGTATAATTCCTTCTTACGAAATACCTGATAAGGAACTGGACAATGTCAGTCAGATGACTATACTCCAGATTATAATCCAATCTCATTTTGAACAAATACAACAACAGTATGTAAGAAGGTGTTCCTTCCGCCTTATACAAATCGAACAGCGCTTCATTCAAATCGGATAAATCCGTTTCCCCAGTTGCTTCATACTTGGTCAATGTTATAAAATGCGAGTAATCCTTTCCTGACTCATACATTTCATCGATTATCCACGTATTGTCCTTTCTAAGAACACGCTGATAATTTGCATACACATTGGTACTTGTAATAACGGGTTCAAATCTAAAACCATGTTTCGATTCGTAGTGTTTCTTAAAAGCGTTCAAAAACTGTCTAAAGAAACGATCATTAACTTTTTCATTAGGTTCCTTAATGTTATCTATCAGAGTTGACCAGCCAAGGACGTAATACTCGCTGGAGTCCGATGCCTTCAACACATCTGTTTTTATCAAATCCACTGCACTTAATGGAGTTCCCGTGCTATTCAATGCGCTGAATATGTTGATTGCCTCATTGCGGTCTGGCACTGTTAGCACAATTGTCGATAACTGCTTGACCTTTTCGAATAGTGTATCCAGAGTCTCAAGATCTTCTGCATTATAATCCTCGGACGATTCTTCAGACTTTCTATTTTGAATGATGTATTCGTCTATTTTGTCTAAAAAGAATCTGTATGCACGGAACAATAGTCTTAATGTACCATATGCAACATTTTTTTCAGGCAACTTGAAACCTACTTCTCTTAACAACATCAAATAGATATCATTGTTGTTCCCCTGTTGTTGCAATTCTATTCTAGGGTAGACGACTCCTCCTTTCTCTAACGCGATGAAGGTTTTTAATTGCGAATAATTGTCGTCAGTGGACGAATGTACCTTTATGTTATATTTACTGTAGACTGTATACAGCGAACAAAAAAACACGGATAGCGTTGTAAGCCTCTGCTGACCATCAATTACCTCATGAGGTTTGATTGGATTACCAATTTTATTAGACTCTGCCGTTTTTACGAGTATTATTGATCCAATAAAATCTTCAGATTCGTTTTCTGCAATCGTATCAAATAGGTTGGCCCAATTTTTCTTATCCCATACATACTCTCTTTGATAAGATGGAACGACAAACTTTAATTTTTCATCTTTATCAAACAACCCAGATATGTGTAGTTCTTGAGGATCCAATCCCATAATAACGACCACTAAACAATGATATCATAATTAATTAAACATTTGTCAAATCCACTAATCTATCCAACTCGAGTGCCTTGGTGCATCATGAAATACACAATAAGGCGCATCATCCACCTGTGCGGGATGCGATAGCACTCGCCACTGGTACACGGATACGCGCTGGCACATATTATGTACGACGATATCCCACAATCCCCCTGTGAACGGGGATCAGGACTCGTTGACCCTCTTCCCCGTGATGTGCTCCAGCCTGAGGATGAACATAAGCGTATTGTACCCGTGCCTCTCGATCTCGTCCTCTATGTATTCTACATCTTTAGTGAACCTGAGGCTGAGCTTGCGGACGATGTCGATCATCCTCTCCGTTTCGGAGAATGCTTATGACATTCGTCGTAGAACATGTCCACATAATAATCCGCTTCATGTTCACAGTTCCCGTTCGGATCTATATCCCATATCAGCCGATATAGAACCTCTCTGATTGGCTTTGGTTCGTCCATATCTATTATCGCTGGCAGATAGTTGGGAAATGCATTGGACAAAACGGATTGCCTTGTATGATCCCCATGGATGGCGATGTCCACACCGTTTTTCAGAAGACTCCTATGATTGTTCTTGTCGGATTGCTTAAGAACTTTAGAATTATGCCACGTTGCCGTCAATATTGAAGATGGGCCCAGATCGAATGAGAATGCACACGGGACCAGATTCCCCTCGAATAGAACCGGTCCGATACCCATGAGTCTGGGGCCCCACGAGAATCTTTCAGTCCTGCCAATGGAATAATCGTACATGGCATTCCTGTACAGAGTGGAATCTATTCCCACATCATCAGAATACTCCGGAAGTTGGGGGACACCGGTGATCATGTTCGTATGAAACATATTTTGAAAATAGGCTCTTTGCGAATCGTAATGGTGAAAAGAAATCAAGGCACTGTACGAGTTTGCCATCATGCATAATTTGTACAGGACATCCATTTCCACCCTGCGTATATAGTCCTTCAGGATTGCATTTTTGCCTCTCCATTTTTTACCCCAAATGAAGCCGGAATAAACCTCCAGTATCTCTGGAATATCCGAATCCGACAGTTCCAAAGGTGCCCAATATGCTTCGCTGCGTAGGACTGTAACAGGATCCAAAGAAAACCAATCCTTCGGATGCAACCTGGATAGGGGATCTTCCGATTCCGGTTTGTCGGATAATGCATCATTTATCCCATCGATCTCGTCCCGATACTCTGTAGCAATATCCAAAATCTCCAATGCAATATCCCTACTTGACGAATTCAATCCCCATACATCACTATCGTTATCCGGAATTTTAGATTCCATTTTACGAAGGATGTCCGCCAGTTTTTCAAAAGGGGCCGGAAACTCGTACAATTTTTTGTATCTTCCCAGATATGGCAATTGGTTTCCAGAGTCCGCATCATAAATGGTCATTTCTTTCTGTCTCAACCTTTTGATAACATAATCTCTGTTGAGAATAATCGAAGAATAGTGAGAAAAAACGAGATTGTGGCAGGCATCACCCATCGGATCGCCCGGAGGATATCTGATGGATGAGATATAACTGAGGAAATTGTTGTAACCCTCTATTGATTCCTTTGGAAAATAGAAAGATTTGCGCTTGACATTCTTTCCATCCGTTTTATCGAGGATGTGCTCATTATCCGTTAATGCTTTCAAAGTTTTATTCAGGGTGCTGTATTCCAAGGGTTTTGTTCCGGAGGTGTTCATACTCATCCCTACACCCAACGGCCAGCCCTCCTTCAAATCTTCATTGACCTTATGCAGTATGCCTGCAGCATCGTTATATCTGACATACTCTGGAAGAGGCGCATTACCATAATTCGAATCGGTAATATCGCCGTTCGGGGAGATGTCGCGGTAATAATCAGAGCATGTTGGGTTCTGTATATGGGAACTATCGCCATTCGGATCGCAAATGTCAACAGGGTAGTATACGCCGTCAAACAAATGCTGCAGGATGACCAGTTTCCTTTTTTCGATTTGATAGTGGTTCCCCATGGATTCTTTTCCCATGCCGTACAGTAATCGGCTTGAGAAATATTAGTGTAATCAGTTAAGAAATTTTTCAATGAAATTTCCTCACTAGTTCGTATTATATTATCGACGGAGAATATTGTTCACGGTGATCGTTTGAACGACACGACGTACGACAATCGCTGGAAAAGAGAACAATACGGCAAGAAGACAGGTGAGCGGGCTTGACGGATTTCAAAAAGAAATACAAGGGCAGGCTTACCGGGAACAACAAACCCAAAGCTGCCCTCCCGAAAGCCGGGGAGATATGGTGGGTCTCCAACCTTGACGGTATCAAGGATCGCCCCATACTCATAGTCGACTACGACAGAGGACGTGTGCGCTACCGCAAATGCACCTCCAAATGCAACGGGATATTCCTGCGCACCCCCATCAACGACTATCAAAAAGCCGGCCTTTTCGTCACAACCTATGTGGATCCTATGATCCGCTCCATAACGATGGATTCACTCGTTAGAAGGATGGGTTCCCTTTCTGACAGGGACCGCAGAGTCCTGGGGGTATGAACGGTCTTCCGTTCCCCCTCCCCCATCCTTTCACCCATTGAACCGACGATGTCGTCAGCAACCGTTATTATCGTACCAATCGTATCACCGTGGAGGAAATAAAATGATCAAACCAACAATGCTAATCGCAGTCGCCATAGTCGCGATACTGTGCGCCGGAGGGATCCTGTTCGCAGTCAACAACAACGATGACGCCTCCGGAGACATCACGGTCACGGACATGGAGGGCCGCGAGGTGAAGATCCCCAAAGGCGTGGATCACGTCGCATGCATCTCCCAGTCCGCTACGGATCTCATGATAGCTTTCGGCCTCGGTGACAAGATCACGGGAACATACCGTTCATTCACATACAACACCTGGACCTCGGTGATCTATCCGCATGCGAAGGACTACAAGGCATACAGCTACAGCGTGGCGGCGGAAGAGCTCGTCGCCGACGGGATCAGACTGGTAATAACGCAGGACACGGAGAACGCCGATTCCTTCAGGAATGCCGGGATCCCCGTGGTCGCTGTCCACCAGTACACCGACGATGCCGCCTTCGATGACGAGATCTACAGGACCGCGGAGATAATCGGCGAGATCTTCGACGTGAAGGACAAGGCCGATGCGTGGATCAAGGAGGTAAAGAAAGCGATATCCGATGTGAAGGATGCGATAGGGACGACGAACACCGACAAGGCCGTCTACTACATCAACGGAGAGAAATCCAAGGGCCTCTACTACTCGGACGGCGGGAAATCCATGATATCGACGCTCGTCGGGATCGCAAACCATGTCCTGGCGACGGAGAAGTACCATGTCCTGAACGTCCACAAGGTATCCGACGAGGAGATGGTCTCCCTCAACCCCTATGCGATGATCATCGGCGGGGCCTACCAGAACAATCTCTCCGACAGTCTGGATTCCTCACCCGTCTGGTCCACTCTGGACGCTTACACCGGCGGAAGGATCTACTGGATCCCCGTGGCGATGGTGGGGATCGAAAACATATCCGCGGAGACCCCTGTCATGATCAAGTATCTGGCCTCCCTCCTGAACCCCGGATTCGATTATGACATCCACGAAGGGCTACGCGACAACATCCAGAGGTACTTCGGTTACACCCTGACGGATGCCGACATAGACAACATGTGCATGGGCCTCTCGAAGGACGGGACAAGGATGGTCTGATGGACGTCAGATACGGCGGCAGGGGCTTCTGGCTGACGATTGCCATATTGACGGTCTTAGCAGCGCTCCTGTTCTTCGTATCGATGTGCGTAGGCAGATACAGCGTTCCCGTCGGGGATGTGTTCGCCTACTTCACCGGCTCATCCATCCCGGACACTTCATCCCGCGTGATAGAATACCTCAGGATCCCGAGGACACTTATGGCCGCATTGGTGGGTGCGGCCCTCGCGATATCTGGTGCGATATACCAGAGCATATTCAACAACAAACTGGTCTCGCCCGACCTGCTGGGCGTATCCACGGGAGCGGGCGTCGGAGCCTGCTTCGGGATCCTCCTGGGATTGTCCGCCGTCTTCATCAACGCCTATGCGTTCGTCATGGGATTCGTCGCGGTCCTGCTCTCGATGTCGATCGCCAAGGCCTTCCGCAACAGATCCAACGTGATCCTGCTTCTTTCCGGTATCGCCGTCGGCGGTCTGATGTCGTCCCTGATCGGACTGATGAAATACCTGGCCGACAACGAGATGAAGCTGGCGGAGATGACTTTCTGGCTTCTGGGCGACCTTTCCGGTACCGCCATGTCCGACGTGTATCCGATGCTACTGATCCTGGTGGTGTTCGGGGCAATCGTGATGCTGTTCGCCTGGAAGGCGAACATAGTCTCGATGGGGGAGAGGGAATCCGGGACACTCGGTGTGAATTACAGGTCGACGATGCTGATCCTCATTATCTCCGCCACCGCACTGACCGCCGGAGCCGTCTCCGTCAGCGGGACCATCGGCTGGATCGGACTCGTCATACCCAACATAGTGAGGCTGGTCGTCGGCAGCGACAACAGGTCCGTGATACCCATATCCGCATTGACAGGGGCCTCTTTCCTGATCGTCGTGGATATGCTCGCCCGCACCATCTCCCCGAACGAGATTCCCCTCAGCGTCATCACGGGCATCATAGGGACTCCGCTGTTCATCTATGCCATCTACAAGAAACGGAGGGACATAAGATGAAATCCATCGTCGCGGACGGCGTCACATTCGGTTACGGACGCAATGAGCCAGTGCTCAAAAAATTATCATTCTCCATCGAGGAGGGTTCGGTCAATGCCATCCTCGGCTGCAACGGTTGCGGCAAGACCACCCTGTTGGATTGTCTGATCGGATACAACAGGCCACAGAGTGGATCGATCACGGTCTTCGGGAAGGATATATCCGAATTGGGTCCGAAGGAATTCGCCGAGAACGTCTCCTACGTTCCCCAGAGCACGGACATCAACATGGATTACAGGGTCTCCGAATTCATCCTGTTCGGGAGGACCTGCCATCTCGGGTTCGGAGAATCGCCTGGAAAGAAGGATGACGAGATAATGATGAGATCGGCAGAACGTTTCAACATCACCCATCTGCTGGATAAGGACATCAACAAGGTGAGCGGAGGAGAGAGACAGCTCTGTTATCTCGCCAGAGCGGTCTGTCAGGAATCCAGGATGATCATCATGGATGAACCCACATCGGCACTGGATTTCGGCAATCAGGCACATTTCCTGCGCATGATATCGAGTCTGAAGGACGAGGGGAAGACGATCCTGTTCACCACTCACAACCCCAACCACGTGATGGAACTGAAATGCAACGTGCTCATGATGAAGAACGGGGACATCATGGCAGCAGGGCAATCCGGCGATGTGATGACGGAAGAGAACATCACAAGCCTGTACGGGGACGGTATAAAGTTATCGTCAGATGGCGTTCATTTTATATTCGACATATGAACGGAGTTTGATGCAAAATTCCCCCTTTACACTTCGAATAGGATTGATTCTGCCCCTTCAATGAATACGAACAGACGCGCATGAAACGTCAGAGGTCAGAATGAATTACCGAATACGATCCGCCGATGTATCGATTATTTATCCGCCGCATTCCGATACCAACCCATGGCCGGCCAGAGGATCCTTGACGGTATCAGCTACGGGAAGAGCATGAAGGTGCTCGAACGTGCCAAGAAGGTTCACATCAACAACGAATGGAAACTCATCAGACTGACGGTGAAGGACTCAGAGATCCTCACCGAATTGGGACTCATCCCCAAGATCATCACGGTGAAGAATCCTCGCGACAGGCCTCCGAAGGATAACCTGCCGCACCGCGCCCGAAGCGCAAAGACACTCTATTGTCTTGAGACGTGGTCTGATGCCACAACATATCTTGAGACGCACTCTTAGGTGCAAAGATATTCAGGCGGCAGGGCGGATTGACTCCGCATGCATTCCATGAGCGGACTGACGGATAAACCTTTCCCCGGGATCTTTCTCCCGCGCACCACGTAAACAAGTCCTTCCCCAATGGAAACAAGGGAACCGTTCTTTCCGTTCACGATTCCGCCCCTTTCTTTCCGTCGTCTCCGACGGCTTTTCCGGGGGATTGAAAAATACCGCCGCACCGGCGGGGGCCCGGACTCGGAGGAGGATTACGTCCCCGCGGAGGGAAGGCTTCCCGGGTACTGGTGATGCGGGGGATGTGAAGGGCGGGTGCTAACTGTCGTGAGTTAGTCCTCCGAGCACGGGTGCGCCGTACCGTCCGGATGCGTGTTTCAACTCACGTAAAGTATTAAATGCCCACACCGCAAGTTTCAATCATAATGTATCGTCCCGCCGGGACGGTGCGACCTTTGTCCGAAAGGAGGAATG
>JAEEGL016837185.1_pt1 | contig 29036 bp, 29 predicted proteins | sample 9134231 | NCBI WGS metagenome assembly JAEEGL01 (sample SAMN16246548, study PRJNA631951) | gut metagenome | biome: gut microbiome; feature: rumen; material: fiber-attached | host: Bos | place: Iran: Karaj | collected 2018-10 | reverse complement strand
TCTTACATCTCCTATATAGAACTTTATCTTATCGTTCTTATATTTGATTCTCATATCTTCTTGCTTTTTTTCATCTCTTGAAAAGATTCTTATTTCTTTTATATCTGTATCAAGAAATCTATTTAGCACTGCATTTCCAAACGAACCAGTACCACCTGTTATTAATAATGTTTTTCCTTTAAAAATACTCATTTTTATTCTCTTTCTCCCTTTCACTAATATTATGTACAAATATTCAAAAAAATCAAGATTTTTCTTTATTTTTTATATATAAAGCTGAATCATATAATGATTTTTTGTAAATAAATTTCTCATTATTATCTTCGGTTATTAATATCCCTTTAATAGGCTCATTATCACAAAGCGACAAATCTCGAATTCTATCACCTATAACAAATGATTTATTCAAATCTATATCATATTTTTCTATAGCATCATAATACATCTTCAACTTAGGTTTCCTACATTCACAGTTATCTTCATCGATGTGTGGACACATAAATACATCCGTTATATGAACACCTTTTTTTTCTAATTCTTTAAGCATATAATTATTAAAAACATTATATTCTTCGATTGAATACATGCCTCTACCTATACCGGATTGATTTGTTATTATAATTAATAGATAGCCCAAATCCTGTAAAATTTTTAATCCTTCAATTACACCTGGAATAAATTCAAGCCTATTTTTTTCATGAACATAACCATAGTCGACATTTATAGTTCCATCTCTATCTAAAAAGACTGCTTTATTCATGATAAGTCTCCAAGATTTTACTAATTATATTCGTTGTAGATCTATTTTCAACGAGTGGAATAATAACTACCTTTCCACCTTTGGCTTCCACTATATCCTTACCAACAACAGTATCAGGAGTATAATCTCCTCCCTTAGTAATTATATCTGGTTTAATTCTCTTAATTATTTCATATGGTGTATCTTCATCAAATTTAACTATATATGAGACAAACGATAAAGCTGATAATAACTCCATTCTTTCATTTTCATTAACTATCGGTCTATCATTACCTTTAAGTCTTTTAACTGAAGCATCGCTATTAACTCCAATTATTAGCATATCTCCATATGTTGAACTCTGTTTAAGATATCTTAGATGACCAACATGAAATATGTCGAAACAACCGTTAGTAAATACTATTTTTTTCTTATTATCCTTTAGAATTTCTTCAAGTTCATCGATAGTAACTACTTTATTTTCATCCATAACATTATTGGAATCGATTGCATAATCCATGATATCTTCAGGTTTAACAGCATAGGTTCCCATTTTAGAAACTTTTACTCCTGCTGCATAACTGGATATATTAGCACTATCGATAATATCATAACCATTTGCTATTCCAATTCCTAAATAAGAAATAACCGTATCACCAGCACCTGTTACATCGAATACTTCTCTTGATACACATTCGATATCAGTAAAGACATTTCCATCATATAAACTCATTCCATCCTTACCACGAGTAGTTAATACATATTTACAATTAGTATTTTTAATAACCAATTTGTTAGCATTAAGTATATCTTCTTCTGTCTCAATATTTAATCCAGTTAGTTTTGATAACTCATCAACATTTGGTTTAATGACATAGGCATCAACATATTTTTCATATTTAGGTTCCTTAATATCTATAAGTACTTTAACATTATTTTTGTTTGCTATCTTAATCATCTTAGGAGTATTAGTACTACTTAGCATACCTTTATTATAATCAGATATAATAACCAAATCGTATTTATTGATGTTTTCTTCTAATATATTAAATATTTTATTTGAAATATCATCGCTTATAGAATCGGTTATCTCGCTATCTAATCTAAACATCTGCGTATTATTTTGACCAATGAACCTTGTTTTAACAGTTGTTGGTCTACTCTTATCTTTAATAATATACTTAGTATCGATATTATTTTGTTTAAGGATGTTAATAAGTTCTTCTCCATGTACATCCTTACCTACTACACTGATAAGACTTACTTTTTGTTTGCCACTTACTAGGTTAAGTGCTACATTTGAAGCTCCACCAGGAACTTTTTTAGTATTTTTATTAAGTAATATAGGAACTGGAGCTTCCGGTGATATACGATTAGATTTTCCAAAATAATATTCATCAAGCATTATATCTCCAATTACTAAAATTTTTTTGGGTTTTATTCTTTTTACTAAATCTATTACTTTCACTTCAACTTCACTTCCTTATCGATCATCTTTTCAATTATCTTCCATGCATAATCAGTAGTTACCTTGTCTAAACAAGGCCATGTTTTATCTCCATTTGCTATAACATTACAATTGTTCATACAATTAAAGCAATTCATTTTATTAACTATTGGATATGGCTTACGATATTTGTTATTACCTTTAAAATCATATAATACATATCTATCGTACGTATATCCTCCTGTTATTATGGCAACAGGAGTTTCGGTTACTACTGCAATATGATATGTGCTTGTATCATTGGTTATTACAAGTTTAGATTTAGCAATAACATCAAAAAATGATAATAGGTTTGTTTTTCCAATAATGTCTACTATTGGTATATCATCATCTTTTATTAGTTCTTCCAATTCATTAAAGGATGCCCTATCTCCTTCGGTTCCACAAATAACAAGTGGTAATTTTGTTTTCTTATAGATTCTTCTTACTATTTCTGCATATCTATCTATAGGCCATCTTTTTAATTCTGTACTTGCACTAGGGAAAACAATAAAATAGTCTTTAGGAAGATTTAAATTATGATTTTCTCTTGGTAAATCACAATACTTAACTTCGTATTTATCATAAAAGAATTCAAAATACTGTTCTATAAGAGAACTTGTTTTAATTGTTTTAATATCGCTATATGTCTTTTTCAAAATATGTTTAGGACAAATACATGGAGTATTTTTCATTATTGCTCCTACTTTTTTCTTTGCTTTAATATTTCTAGTCATCAATACATTTGTAAAACATTCATTAGCGCCAACTGGATCAAGAACCAAATCATAATAATTCTTATTTAATTCTTTAATTATTTTATATCTTTCTTTAATATCCAATGTTCCTTTTGTGTAGTTTTCAGGAATTACGTTATCGAATAGTCCAGTTTTTATATAGATACTTTCTAATCCTTTTTGACATGTAATGTCTAAAATATATTTGTTCTTTGGATATATTTTTCTAATATCCTTCATAGCGCATAAAAAGACGACACCATCACCAAGTGCCAAATTGAATACAATAAGAACTCTTTGTTTTTCTTTAGAATCATTCTTTGGCTTATGAACATACAAATTTAAATTTCTATCTACATAATACATTAAACTCTTCATTTTCTTGAGTTTTGAATTCTTTAACATTGCATTATTAGTCTTTATAAATTGTTTATTTAAATATTTATCCTTACTTGCCATTATTTCATCATCTTTTCTTCAATAAATTCACATAATAAATGATATGTCATCAAATGGTGTTCTTGTACTCTTGCTGTTTCTTTATAAGGGAATGTTATTTCATAGTCACACATATCTTTTAGTTTACCACCATCTCTACCTAAAAGACCTACTGTTATAATGCCCATCTCCTTAGCTTTTTCTACTGCTTTAATAACATTTTTAGAGTTACCTGAAGTAGATATTCCAATAAGAACATCACCCTTTTTACCTATTCCTTCCACTTGTCTTGAAAAAATATCATCGAAACCATAATCATTTCCCATACATGTAAGTATTGAAGAATCAGTTGTTAAAGCAATTGCTGGAAATGCTTTTCTTTCCTTTACAAATCTTCCAACTATTTCAGCAGCAATATGCTGACTATCTGCTGCACTTCCACCATTACCACAAATCAATAACTTTCCGCCCTTTTTCATGGATTTAACTATTACTTCTGAAAGCTTAATAACCTTTTCATCATATCCATTTTCTTTTAAATTCATCAAATTATTGATTTGTTCATCAATAACGCTATTAATTCTTTCTTTCATTTTTCTTCCTCCATATATTTTTTTTATAAATAATAACTACAAAACTAATTATATAGGCACTCATAAGTATAGACATCATTATCACATAAGAATATATTGCTCCATCAAATGCAAAATATTTAACCAAATACTTAGAAAGAATGAATGCAAATATAGATACCAATATATAAATAATAAACTGAATACTAGTCTTTCTAAGTATTATCATACTATTTTGAAGTACTGATGCAACCGTATAACAAGTTGCTCCAATAATAATCAACAATAAGCTTACCAAATAATTATCCAATTCAACACCATATACTAATTCTAAAATTGGTATTCCAAGAATATATGCACCTGCTAATGCAAGACATCCTATAAAGAATGTAATACATATTATTTTAAAAACTAAATCAATAAATCTGTTTATATCACCATTAGCATATATTTCCTTTAAAGAAACAATAAGCGGTTGAATAATAAACATATTAACTACCATGATTATTGTTGCTGGCATAACTACTATTCCATATATTGCCTGAATAGTTTCATCCACTACACCATCTAGAGCATATCTTGGAATATTATACAAATAATTGGCAATGAAACTTATTCCAAATGTAAAAAATCCCAATATAAATATTTGCTTGATAGATTCTATTTTATATATTTTATTTTCTTTATACTTATTACCAAGTCGCATATCGATAATTAATAAAATTATTAAATTAGTTATTACCAATGATAAGCATGATAAAATTATGTTATTAGTCAATAAATCTATAACTATAAATACTAATATTTCTAAAATAGAACGTATAAATAATGATATACCAACTATATCAAGCCTTTTATTTTTTTGAAGAATACCATGATAAACATCGCTTAATGCTTCTATTGCTTTAGAAGTACATAACAATAACAAAACTAATAATTTAGTATTTCTATAACCATTAATTAAACCAAATATTAGAGTTGCCAAAATCATTAAAAGTGCTGTTACATATCTATGTTTAATAAAATCATCATCAACTATTGCCTTGTTTGTTTCTGTAACCTGATACGTTCTTCCACTATATAAACCAAGTGCATAAAACATAAGTGCTGATGCATATGTTAGAGTAAATACTCCTGCTACATCGGTTCCATTTATCCTAGTTACAATTATCATAAATAGTAAGGATACAAATGAAGCTAGACCACTACCAAGTGTATTCCAAAAGAATTCCTTTTTTATATTACTTTTCATGTTTTTTCTCCTTAATACACTTATTAAACATCTTTAACATATCATCTAAACATTTCTCTTTCTCAAAATGATCCTCATAATATTTTAAAGCATTTTTACCATATTTATATATATCTTTTTTATAGTTATTTCTTATTATTTCAGCTAATCCATCATAATCCTTGGAAGAAACAACAAGGCCACATTTAGAATCTATTATAGTTTCCTTTGCTTCTCCAGAGACTGCACCAAATATTGGTTTGGCTGCTACCATATAAGATTGTAATTTAGCAGGTAATGTATTATTTACTACTTCATTATCATCCATAGTTATTAAGAAAGCATCTGCTATATCATAATATTTTTTAACTTCTTCAACTGGACAAAATCCATAGAATTTAACATTATCTAGTTTATATTCTGCTGCTCTTCTAGCACAGTTGTCTTTAGATAGACCATCTCCAACGATATGGAACATTATGTCCTTTTTATCCTTTAGTAGATTAGCAGCCTCAATAATTGTTTCTACGCTTGTAGCTGGTCCTATATTACCTGCAAATAATAAATCGAATTTCTTATTATCTACGTATTTAGTATCTTTATATGTATCCTCTGCATAAGATGGATTATAAATAATAGGTATATCATTAATCTTTAATTCTTCTTTTATATATTTTTCAAATTTTCTAGAACTAATAGATAATACATCTGCTTTTCTATAAGTATTTCTACTTAAACGATACATACTCTTATAAAACAAACTAGTTTTACTGAATCCACCTGAAGCAATACTTATTGGCCACTGATCAAGAATATGGATAACCAGTGGTATTCTTTTTAATTTGGCTACTACTATTGCAGGCCAAGCCATCGATACTGGTGATGTTTGATAAACATAAACAATATCAAAGTCTTTTTTCATAAATAAAGCTTTAATTGAAGCATTAATAGCAAAAGAGGCATAATTAATTCCCATTCTTAGAACACTTTTACCCCTACAAATTATCGTAGTTCTTCTTATTTTAACTCCTTTGTAATTTTCTCTTCTCTTTCTAAAAAAACTAAAGCCATCATATAGTTTACCCTTTGGATAATTAGGTAATCCAGTTAATACAGTTACATCGTGTCCCCTTTTAACAAGTTCAACACAAATATCATTTATTCTAAATTGTTCTGGATAAAAATGTTGATCAACTACTAAGATTTTCATTTATCCACCTCCAATTTACAAATCAAATTAATTATATCATGATAATAATCAAAAAAATAGGCTTAAAAGCCTATTCTTAAAATCTAATCAAACACTACATGATTATCAGCTACACTAGCATTAATAATCAACTCATTAATAGTAATCTCATTATCAGAATCCAAAACATATTCATTTAATACCACTTTATATTTATTATTAATTTTTGAAATTGTTTTAACATCGACTGCATTAGAAAGCTTTAAATTATCATTTTTTTCTTGAGATATTACAAATGCATCTTCATCATCACATTCTTCATTTATAAGTTTCATTGTAGAACAATAATCCTTAATAAATGGAATATTAATACTACTACTATAATTAAAGATTTTATCCGTTTCTGATTGTGTTATTATTAGCATTGGATTTCCTGATGTTTTATTATCAATCTTTTCTGTTATTACTTTGTAATTAATGCCTGAAAGGCATAATGCCATATTCTTGTATGAATCATTATTTAATTTATAAGAACTTAAAGTAAGACAATAATCTGATTCACCATCTTTGATTAAAGAAGCCGAAGTATAGGCTGCTGCTAAATATTTAAAAGTGTTTATAACGATATCATCATTAGTTCCATTTATACTATTCAAACTATATTTAGTAGTACTATTTATTAATTCATTATATATTTCTTCATTATCTTTTCCAGTAATAGAGGTTTTGTATATTACTTCTTCTTTTTCTTTTTGTTGTTCTTCTTTAGTATCTGGTTCTTTATTAGTTTCTTTATCTTCCCTTAATCCATCAAATACAAATAACCATAATGATATGATACTAAGTATAATTAATAGTAGAATCGTTAATATGATACCTACTGTTTCCGTTACACTACGAGTATTTGTATCATCTATATAATTTAAGACGATTGTTTTATCTAAATCTCCAGAACTATCTTCTTCTGGTTTTATTTCTACCTTTTTATTCTTCATTTTAGACACTTCCTATTCTATTTAATTATATACTTATTATTTATTAAAATCTAGTTTTAATACTATTTTTATAATAAAAAAAGGAATACTATAAAATATTCCTTTGTTCTACATAACTATTGATTGAATGTTTTGTTTCCTAAATATACTGCATCCTTACCTAAATCATGTTCGATGTTAAGTAATCTGTTATATTTAGCAACTCTATCTGTTCTACAAGGAGCACCTGTCTTAATTTGTCCTGCATTTGTAGCTACAGCAACATCTGCTAATGTTACATCCTCAGTTTCACCACTTCTATGAGATACTACTGAAGTATAACCATTTCTCTTAGCAAGTTCAATTGCTTCTAATGTTTCAGTAAGAGTTCCAATTTGATTTAGTTTAATAAGAATACTATTTGCTACATTAGTATCGATTCCTTTTTGAAGACGTTTGATATTAGTAACGAATAAATCATCACCAACTATTTGAATCTTATCTCCTAATTTAGCAGTATATTTCTCCCAGTTCTTCCAATCTTCTTCAGATAATCCATCTTCGATTGATACGATTGGATATTTTTCGATAAGCATTTCTTGCCATGCTATCATCTCATCAGGAGTTTTTAATTCATCTGTTTTCCAGAAATAATAATTTCCTTCTTTTCCAATCTTCTTAGCTTCTTCGTACATTTCTGTACTTGCAATATCCATAGCTAATTTAAAATCTTTTCCTGGAACATAACCAGCTTCTTTAATAGCTTCTACAATGAATGCTAAAGCATCTTCATCGTTCTTTAAGTTTGGTGCAAAACCACCTTCATCACCAACACCACTTGCTAGTCCTTTATCCTTAAGAACCTTCTTTAGTGTATGATATACTTCACTACACCATCTTAATCCTTCAGTAAAGTTTGGTGCACCAACAGGCATTATCATAAATTCTTGTGAATTTACTGTATTATCAGCATGCTTACCACCATTTAATATATTCATCATTGGTACTGGTATAGTCTTAGCATTAACTCCACCAATATAACGGTATAGATCAAGTCCTAGACTATTTGCAGCAGCTTTAGCAGCAGCTAAACTAACTCCTAAAGTAGCATTAGCGCCTAATTTACCTTTATTTTCTGTTCCATCAAGTTCAATTAAAGCTCTATCTAGTTCAGTTTGATTATATACATTCATTCCGCGAAGTGCAGGACAAACTAATTCATTAACATTATTAACTGCTTTTAAAACTCCTTTACCTTGATATCTCTTTTTGTCACCATCACGAAGTTCAACTGCTTCAAATGATCCAGTAGATGCTCCAGATGGTACCATAGCTACTCCCATAGATCCATCAACACATACTACTTTTACTTGTACAGTTGGATTTCCACGTGAATCCATTACTTCAAGTGCTTCAACACTTGCTATCTCTAAATAATTTTTATCCATATATCCTCCTATACATATTATTATATCAAACCATTAAAAAAAAGATACCTTATTTCATAAGAAATAATAGTAATCTTTTTATTTTTTCTTTATTTCTGACTTCAAAATAGATACTTCTTGGATTAACATCGTAATTTTTCTTTGCTGAGTAGATACTATTACAGTAAGCATAATAGTTATCATAAACAGTATAAAAATGAATATTCCAATAACTAGATTTGACATTGCTACAAAACCTAATTTATCAGATATGTATATGAATATCATTGGAACTATTCCTATCAACATAATTAATATGCTTGAAAAGATCCAAGGTAATGCATACTTAATTTGTACTTTACCTTTTCTAAGTACCATAAGAACGATTATTAGGAGTAATAATCCGACAAATACGATACCAAGTCTTAATATGTGAGACATATTACTTTACCCCCTTAATCATAAGTATAGAAATAACTACGTTTATCATATAATAAGCATTCTTCCAAGAACCAATAGAACTCTTACCAGCTTTTCTTTCATTCATCTTAGCAGGTACTTCTGCTATTACGAATCCATTTGCTAAAGCATTAACTGATGATATTGGTTCAGGATATTCCGTAGGATAACTAGTTGAATATAGTTTAAGTACATTTTTATCTATTGCCCTAAATCCACTAGTCGTATCATAAATCTTTTTACCAGTTTTCATCTTGATTACTTTAGATATTAAATTAATTCCAAGTCTTCTAGATCTAGTTGTTTGAAAATTATCTTTGTCTTTCTTTATAAATCTAGATCCTATTACCATATTTGCTCTTCTATTGATGATTGGATCTATTATGTTCTCAACACATTCAACATTATGTTGTCCATCACCATCGAATTGTACAACGATATCATAATTATGCTCTAAAGCATATTTATAACCTGTCTGTACAGCACCACCTATTCCTAAATTATGAATAAGTCTAATATGATTTATATTATTATCATTTAAAATATCTTCTGTTTTATCATAAGATCCATCATTAATAACGATAACATCATAATTAGTTTTATGCTTCTTATTGAAGTTTTTAATACTATTATATGTGTTCAAAATATTAGCTTCTTCGTTAAATGCTGGAATAATTATAAGTATTTTTTTATTATTCATTAGCAACCACCCACAAATTCATTATAACATATAGCAAATCATTTTTTATATAAAACTATATAACTATCTTATTATAGTCCTCTACTCCATTTTTACATAGATATAGATATAAAATTCCAAATATTCCCAAGAAGAATATTAAAGATATTATCAGTATCATCAATACATCAATATGTAGTTTAATTAATCCATATATACCAAAACCTGTTAATGCAAGTAAGCCAAATCCTGAAAATACTGAAATCATACTACTCATACTTTGCTTAATAACCTCGGTATCGTTAACAGCATCCATTTTAGGATATTTTAGATTAACTATTATTCCAATTATTCCAGATATAAATGGAAGAACTATAGATAAAGCAATTAGAATTAACATTTCTATTATTCCAATATCGAATCTTATAAATAGTATTATATCTCCTAATAATATGGCAGGTATCATTATAATAGAACTCGTATATACTTTTGCCATAATTATTTTTCTTGGTTCTACTGGAAGAGATTTTAATATACTGAATGATTTACCTTCTAGAGAAATCATTGAACTCGTTATAGATGTAGTAAAGCTTCCCATTGCAATTAATCCTAATATTACAAGTGGCATATTATTTAATAATGTATCTAAAGGAAACAAGCTTTCTTCTCCATTGGCTAACATATCTATAAATGAATTCATATTATATGAAATTACAATACATATAATTACAAATAATACCAAACCGAATCCAGCATTAATAATAAATACTGGTGTCTTAAAAAACTTTGTAAATTCCTTATATATAAGAGCTGATGTAACACTCTTTTTAGTAATTGTATATTCTTTTTTACTAGAGTGCTTAGTAGTTTCAACCTTCTTTAATCTAGAATTAATATTGAAATATACTTTGCTTAGAATATATATAGTTATTAATAATAATCCTACATTTATTACTATAAATATCAATAGATCAATAACTTTAAAATTCGTAACTAAAGAGGCAAAGGTTCCAGCAGGATAATAGATCATCGTAATAAAATCGTTAATACCTTTGGCATGCTTAGCTAGTTCTCCAAAAACTCCTTTCAAATTGAAAGATAGATAAAATACTCCAACAAGAAATACAATCGAAATAAGTGTTTGAGCCATTTTCTTAAATTTGAATCTACTTGATAATCCACTCGATAATGTTCCAAATATACATGATATAACTATTGGTATTACAGGAAGCAAAATTAGCATTACAATCGTAGTTATAATAAATGAAATAGATAAGCCAAAATATCTGATGTATACAACTAATAAAGGTACAAAGAAAAGCGTATGATATAGAAGTTCAAATACATAGAACTTAAATATTCTTATAAACAAAACTGTTTGTTTGCTTATTGGAAGTGATAAAAGCAAATTATCATCTTTACAATTGAATATTAAACTTCCAGATTTATATATTCCTTCCATTAAAAGAAAGACTGCACATATGAATACGATTAATGGTATATATACAAATTCCATATGAAATTCTCTTAACGAGTCCATAATAAGGTTTCCATATGTCCATACGGCAAACATCAAACAAGCGGTTATAAATATAGGAAGATATAATTTATCTGTTCTATTATTCGTTTTTAACTTAAAGATGTTCATATCACTACTCATACAAGCTTTTATAAGTGAAATATATTTTTTCATATTATTCCTCTAATTCCAAGAATACTTTTTCAAGAGATTTATCACCCTTGATTTCTTTCATACTACCTGATTTAATTAACTTACCTTTTTTAATTATTGCTACTCTAGAACATAATTTTTCTGCGACATCTAATATATGTGTTGAATAAAATATAATCTTATTTTCTTTTACCATCTCATTCATTACTTCTTTTATATCGAATACGGCTTTAGGATCTAGTCCTACAAAAGGTTCATCCATTATAAGTATTTTAGGTTCATGAGCAAGTGCTGCTATAAGTACGATTTTTTGTTTCATACCATGTGAATAAGATTCGATTGGATCATTTAATTTATCTTCGATTTCAAACATCTTAGAATACTTCTTAATATTCTTGGTTCTCGTTTCTTCATCAACCTCATACATATCACATATAAAGTTAATATAATCTATTGCTTTCATATGTTCATATGTTTCAGGATTATCCGGAACAAATGCCATTTCCTTCTTACATGCAATTGGATCTTCTTTAATTGATTTTCCATTTATAATGATATCTCCTTCATCGAAATCATGTATTCCGACGATTGCTTTGATAAGGGTTGTTTTACCTGCACCATTATGTCCAATAAATGCAAATATATCACCATCATTAACTTTGAAAGAAACATTGTTCAAAGCGATATTATCTCCATATTTCTTTGTTACATTCTTTATTTCAATCATATAATCACCTTCTTTTTTTTATTATATAAAAAATAGTAGAATTAATCTACTATTTAATTAGTGAATTTCCTGTCATCTCTTCAGGTATTGGTAATCCCATTAATTCGAGCATAGTTGGTGCTATATCAGCAAGTTTACCATCGTTTAATTCTATGCCTTTCTTAGTTATAATACACTGAACTGGATTAGTTGTATGACTAGTTACTGGATTATGATTTTCATCCCACATCATATCACAGTTACCATGGTCAGCAATTATTAATAGAACCCCACCTAATTCATTAACAACTTTATCATATATTCTAGTTAAGCATTTATCCATATGCTCAACAGCGCTTACTGCTGCTTCATATACTCCGGTATGTCCTACCATATCACCATTAGCAAGATTCATTATTGTAACATCATAATTACCAACTTCATTTAAGAAATTTTCTGTTACTTCATATACACTCATTTCTGGCTTTAAATCATAAGTAGCAACTTTTGGTGATGGAATTAAAATCTTCTTCATATCATCGTATTCTACTTCTTTTCCTCCATCGAAGAAGAATGTTACATGTGGATATTTTTCTGTTTCAGCTATTCTTAATTGTGAAATACCATTGTTATGTAAATAATCAACTAGGATATTTTTTAAATCTAAATCATCGAATGCATGCGGACAGGTTACTGTTTCTGTAACTGGATACATAGTAAGTACTTTTAAATTATTAAAATGTTTTACTTCAAGTCCTTTATCATTAGCATCTTTTTCATAAGCAGTTGGATTACTAAATAATGTGAACATTTCACGAAGTCTATCTTTTCTAAAATTGAATGCTATAATTCCATCATTATCATTTAATGGATTAGAATCGATTATTCCTGGTATAACAAATTCATCATATTTACCATTATTATAGTTTGTCTCAATTAAATCTTTATATGAACTATATTTTGGCCCTTCACCATAAACGATTGCATCATAAGATAGTTTTAATCTATCGAAGTTATTATCTCTATCCATTCCATAATATCTTCCAGATATAGTATTTATTTTACCTATACCTAACTCATTCATCTTATCATTTAACATATCCAAATATGTTAGTGCACTCTTCTCATATGTATCTCTTCCATCTAAACATATATCGAAATATACATTATTAATATTTTCTTTCTTACACATTTCTAAAAGAGCAAGGGTATGATTGATATGTGAATGTACTCCACCATCGGATAATAATCCAAATATATGTAAATTAGAATTATTATTCTTAACATGATTTAATACGTCTAATATTTTATCATTTTTAAAGAAATCTCCACTTTCTATAGATCCTGTGATTGCTTCAAGTGGTTGTAGTGCAATTCTTCCAGAACCTAGATTCATATGGCCTACTTCACTAGTTCCCATCTGTCCTTCTGGTAAACCTACATAAGGACCACTTGCTTGCAATATAGAATGAGGATATTCCTCCATCAATTTATCATAAGTTGGTTTAACTGCATTCTTAAATGCATTACCATCAGTTTCCTCTCTAACGCCGCATCCATCAAGGATACATAATACTACTGGTTTATTTTTCATAAATCCTCCTTTACCATCATTATTATATCATCAAATATCTATTTAATTGCATTTTTATTTTTCTTATTTATAAATAAATAGCCTATAAATAATATGCTTGAAACACCTGATACAACATAAGAATATTTTTGTATTTTAGTCATTCCATAATAAACATGAATCGTACCTTTTTCATTATTGAGTAACAGTTTTATTCTATGCTTATTTCCTGTTGTTATTTTTGCTCCTTCACAAGCGTATCCTTTATAATTAAAGACAGGTATTTCTAAATATGTATCAGTTCCATTATTATTTGAATATTCTATATTGATATTTTTACCTTTCCTATTAACGCTATATACAAGTTCATCATTATTGGTTTCATAATAGGGATTGGATAGTATTGCATCACCAATTTCTACTTCTGCTGGTAAATACTCACCTAATCCAATTATTTCATCAAATTTATTAAATCTAGGTGTTATAAACGAATAGACTGCTGAATAAGCCATTACACAAACAATAGAAACAAAAATTATAAATGGTAAAACAAATTTTATATTTATATTCTTATGGCTATTTTTATTATCCGAAATATTATCTAAGAATATTCCTAAAGATAATGACATAAATGATGATACAAAAAGCAATAATCGCCATGGAAATTGGATAAATGATAAGTAATTTTCAAAAAATTGCCATGGGAATAATTTTGTAGTCATTATCATAAGAATAATACTCATAATATATAGTATTTTACTAAACGATTTTATATCTTCATTATTACTTTTCTTAATTCTTACTAAAATTGGAATTAATAATAACAAGTAACCTGTATAACCGACATTATAAAGAAATACTGTTTTTTGAGAATATGGAATTGGTTGAATAAACTTGAATACTCCGACAGCACTACGGGCTAGATTGGTGACTACACTACCGGTTACAAATATTCTAATTGATTTTTCAAGGTACTGTTCAATAATAGGAAATATAAAGAATGAACCTAATAATAAACCTACTATACCTGATATTAACAGATATTTAATTCTCTCTTTTTCCTTTAGAAATTTTTTATAATTAATCAAAATAATAATAATTGAAAAAGCTGCCATTAATACTGTTGAAATTAGATGTGATAAAAGTATAAAGACGAATCCAAAAGTAAATAAATACCATTTCTTATAATCCCTATAAATAAGTTCATATAAACCTAAAAGAATTATAGGAATGAAAATAAAAGCCAATAATTCACCGATTGCTCCTCTAACAAATATACACATTATTCTATAAGTAGACAAGTTATATATTATAGTAGTGAATAACAATATCTTTTGTTTCTTAATTATTTTACTAAAACATAAATAACTAGAAATTATAGTTGCAACATTGATTAAAAAAATAAATAATTTATAGGATACTAATGTAGGTAAGCCAATAAGTGAAAATAAAGCTGGTATATAGAAAAAAAAGTTAGCATAGAATAATCCATTAGCATATCCATAGCCATTTAACATATCATGAATAAGTGCAATAAAATCACCATTTTTAATTGTATCAATTAAAGCTATTAGTCTAGAATAATGATAACCTATATCATGAGAGTATGGTAATCCTCTAGGTATTAACCATATTGACGTTAGTAAAACTAATAATAAGACTACTATAATTGTATGTTTCTTTTCCTTTTTACTCATCGAATTACTCCTATAACATTTATTTTCTTTTAATACTAATCATACAGATAGCTAAGATCCCAAGTACTATAACTAGAAATGCTAATTCGATGGGAAATTCATAGGTTTTGGGCTTATATTCTTCATATAATAAATATAAATTCATCATAAAAAAGCATCCCTTCTTCAATACTACCATGAGATTATAATACTATATCGACAATAATTAAATACTTTTTATAATTATTTGCTCTTATTCTTCATAATAAAGATATTTATAAAACAACTCTTTTCCTTCTATTTCATTACTGATTTTAAACTTAATTTTATAGTCTTTTAAATTATAAAATACTCCAAAATAAGCACTATCTTTTACAATTATTTCTTTATTAGATAAACTATTTAATCTTTTTTGAATAGATATACTATTTCTAAAAGTATAATATGTATTACCTAATAGTGGTAATAGAGTATTTGCTATTATTAAAAAGGTGAATCCTATTTTTAATATATTATTCTTACCATACTTATAAAGAATATATAATGAAAGTAATATAAAGAAATAGAAATGAGGTGTATATCTAGCCCACCATGATTCACTTATAACAAGCATCAACAAAATCGTTATACCAAGCGTATATAGTATAAATGATTCCTTCTTATATTTCTTGAACATTATAAATAGTATTATGATACTTATAATTAACAGACCACTAAATAATACTCCATAACCAGATATTCTAAGATCATTACTGCAGGCAGGAATAATTTCATCTTTATAAACTATAAATGGTATTTTCAAAGTAGTATTATCATTATCTCTCAAGTTATTTGCTTTAGAAAAAGTACCATAAAATATTTTGCTTACATTGTTCATAGTAATAAAGCTTTTTGGTTCTTGTTCAGTAATAATATCCTCACCATTTTTATCATATAATGGAAACACTGGATTGGAATGATCCAATGTATTTTTTACATATGTTGGATATCCAACTATCAAAAAAGAAACAATAAATAGTGGAATAAATATATAACATAATTTTTTAAATATTTTAATAAAATCTTTATTTTTATAACTTCTATATAGATATCTACATACAAATAGGAAACTGAATACCATCAAATATCCCATTCCATTGAACTTCATATTGGAAAGCATAATAAATGACATTATATATATATACCATGATTTCTTATCGTTAATCTTTTTATCTATCATTATTAACATCAATACGGATAATGCTAAATAAATAAAAACCAATTGATCATTATAGAATGTAAAAAATTGAGCACCGGTTACTGGATTTATCACGGTAATCAAAGCTAAAATAATAGATTTAATAGTACCGAATTTAATATTAGAAAGGATAGTAAATATAATACCAAAGGCGATATATGCACTGATAAGATTAATTGCTTTAGCACTCTCGATATTATTTGTTAATTTATAAATATTAGCTTCTATAATCCAATTATTTTTAGCATAATGATCAGTCCATATATTATATTTTGAATAATTATCATTTCCATCTCGTTTAACGATGAAATCATAACTTTCTTCGTAGACCGGATTAAATCCTTCCTTTAACACTCCAACTGCATCTTTATGATAGGTATTACCGTCGCTACTTCGATCAAACATATAAGTCGATACAAGAATAGATACTAATACTATGAGAAAAGAAAAAAACACATATTTTAAATATTCTTTAATAGTTTTATCTTTTTTCTTATTTATAAAATAATCTACAATAACTGTAATTATGAATGAAAGAATAAAATGATATCTAGTAATACTGATCCTGATAAAGAATAATGGTATTGTAAATAATAATATTATTGTTAAAAATTCTAATAAAAAAATACTTGTTCTATCGATTATTTTTTTCATATTAATCCCACTTTCCAAGAATTATTTTATCAAAAAAAAACTGATAATTCATCAGTTTTCTATTCTTTATTACCAAATCTTGAAAAAGGAAATATAGTTAAACTAGTTTTCCCTTCAATCTTATCTATAGAAAAACATCCTAGATATCTACTGTCATTAGAGTTACCTCTATTATCACCCATTACAAAGTAAAAGTTTTTAGGAACTTTCCCGTCTAATTTATAATCTTTAGTATAAGTATCTTTATTTAAGAAATCTTCTTTAACATATTTTCCATTAATATATAATTTATTATCTTTAACTTCTACAGTTTCACCAGGTAAACCTATAACTCTTTTAATCAAGTATTTACCATTATAATTTATGACAACTATATCGAATCTCTGTAACTTCTCAGTATTTAATGATACTTTATTAAGAATCATAATGTCCTTATCCAAAAGGGTTGTTTCCATCGATTCACCACTAACCATTATAGGAGTAAATAAGAATTCTTTAATTAGAAGTACAGCTATAATGACAATTATATAGATTCCGTATTCTTTAAAGAAATATTTAAAATCCTTTTCTATCTTTAATTCTTCTGTTTCCATAATAAATGAAAAATAAGAGACTAGGTCTCTTATTTTTGTCCTCTTTCTTTAATTCTGTATTGACCTACAACATTCTTAATATAGTTAAGTTTAGCTCTTCTAACTTTACCTTTTCTTAGTACTTCAATACTTGCAATCTTTGGTGAGTGTACTGGGAATACTCTTTCTACTCCAACACCAGCAGATTCCTTTCTTACTGTGAAAGTTTCGCTTATTCCACTACCCTTTCTACCAATAACAATTCCTTCGTAAGCTTGAATTCTTTCCTTGTTTCCTTCAATAATCTTAACATTAACTTTTACAGTATCACCAACTCTAAATTCTGGTACATTTGGATTTAACTGTTTTGCTGTAATTTTATCAATTACGTTCACGATTTATCATTCCTTTCCTTTGTTTTTACAGTAATCATAATCAAGAACGAAAAGCGGATTACCAACGTTTAAAATTCTAGCACAATTTAAAATATAATGCAAGAAAAATCTTTTTATTCAAACTCAGCATATCCTGTTATATATTTAAGAGTATCAAGTACATCTTCATTATTGGCTTCGTTGTAATTATAAAATCTATTTAATTTTTCACGGCCTCCAAATGAACTATCACCAAATTTACAGTCGGCATGTGCTAGTAAAATATCGTTCTTAAAAACAACCATTTCTTTTAATAAGCATTGTACTTTATTAATCCAAAGATATCCAGACTCTCCTATTTGAACTTTTTTACCTTTCTTAGTAACCAATGGATATAATAAATTGGCAGTTGTTGATTGTCTAAGTTCAATAAAAGGTGCTTTGTCTAAAAATTTATAAGATAAGTTACTATGACGAATCATAAAAGCATACCTATTACCTGCCTCATCTTTAACAACGAGATAAACGCAATCAGTATCTGAATCTCCACCATGATTTTCTTTAATGGCAAATATATCATCCAAAGTTACTTTGACTTTTTCTTTTGTCTTTTTAACTTTTCTATTAAATGCGTTTACTATAAAATAAAATAACTTAAAAAGAATAATGAAAACAAAAAATGCTATTAAAAATACAGTAAGAATCGTTATAAGTACATCCATATTTATCTACTCCTTCCTTCCATTTGCTTGCTATCACTTTTATTTTCTATCTGTCTATTTAGATAGAACATAGCTTGTTCTTCTTTTTTATCGATGGCTGCTATTAAGTCATCCCTATTTTGATTCTGTTTAGGATTTGCATGATTGAAGAAACTGAATCCCTCATCTTCCAATTGCAATATAGACTTGGCTTCTTCACAAATAACTATCCTTGCAAAGGGACTAAGTTTGGTAAATTCATCATCATCATGATCGAGATGTTGCAACATGAATTCCAAAGGATTTTTTAAATACTTTTCCATTCTATTCTTATAATAATTATTTGAAGTTAATTCCTCTAAAGTAAAGTCACCCATAGATTTCTTTATTACAAGTTCATAACCAGGATTATTGGCTCTCGTTTCGTAAGCAATTTGATCATTCATTGTCATATACTCTTCAAAATTAAAATCGTACCTTGCTCCATCAAGTTTCCCACCATTAATTAAATCATTTATATTAGCTAAATAACAATTGTGAATATAATTTCTTATAAATTCAGCATCAAACTCTGGTATATTTTCATAATTTCCAGTTATTAGAGCAGTTGCACAAGTAGCGAACTTTTCAACATTATTCTCTATATATCTACTCTCTTTTGTACTTCTAAATAAACCTTCTGTTTGTATCTTGTTAATAACAGTATAATTCTTATTATTTTTCTTATTTAATGCATAAGTAGTCGTACTTACTCCTACTACAATTCCAAGAAGTATAGCTGTTAATTTAGGAGCGACCCTTAAATTCTTTTTTTGATTATTAAGCATATACTTTTGTTCTTTAGGTTTATATTCAAATACTTGAGGAGTATTATGCTTTTTATTTATTTTTTCATTTAAACTCTTTTGCTTTTCAAACATAGAATAGTAATAATTATATTCCTGTTCACTATTTATACGAGCATAGTTCTCTTTGCCATTATTATCTAGAAATATGACATATGCTACTGTATATCCTCTATTATCAACGTACCTAACCAAATCCTTTATTATCATAACTATCTACTCTTTCCAGTCTCAAGTGTATCTTCATATTCTCCATAGCCATTGGTATATTCTATGGCCTTTTTTCTCAACTTAAGTTCTCTTTCAACTATTTCGATCTTTTTATACATAAGTTCCAATTCTTCTTCTTCAACATATTTACGATACTTATTAATTAGTTCCATTTTAAATTTATTAGCTTCATCGAGAACTATATCCAATCCCTCACCAGTATCGTCATCTTCGCAAACTATCTGCATCATAGTAAGAAGTTTTTCGAACTTCATTCTCATCTTTTTCTTAGCGATTTTTTCGCTAAAACTAGGATTAATAATAATGACTCTAGATACATTTATATCATCAAAAAAATTATAATTCTTTTTTGCTTTTAGATTATATCCGTTTATTTTATCATAATCAAAATATTTAATTTGTTTTGACTTATTATCTTTAACAATCAAGAATTTAGTATCATTATCATTCATAAATTCCTCCATTAACTAAGTAAATCTGGTCTTCTTTCCTTAGTTTTTTCTATCTGCATATTTCTTCTATATTCATCTATTTCTTTATGATTACCATTCAATAAAACATCCGGTACAGTCATTCCTTTAAACTCTCTAGGTTTGGTATATGTAGGATAGTCTAGTAGATTTGTTTCTATATTAAATGAATCATTTATATGACTTTCCTCCATTATTACACCAGGGATAAGTCTAGTAATAGAATCGGTAATTGCCATAGCTGGTATTTCACCACCAGTAAGTACATAATCACCTATAGAAATTTCCATGTCAGTTATACTTCTTATTCTATCATCAAATCCTTCATAGTGACCACAAATTATTATTAAATGCTCATATTTTTTCAATTCATATGCTTTTTTTTGATTATATGGCTCACCATCAGGTGTTAATAAGATTACTTTGGTATTATCCTTTTTTAAACTCATTACTGCATCATATATTGGTTGAACCATAAGAACCATCCCTCTTCCACCACCATAAGGAGTATCATCCACCTTACCATGAGGATCAAGAGTAAAATCTCTAAAATTCACTATATTTATCTCTACTAATTTTTTCTCTATTGCCCTTTTAATTATAGATGTATTCAAGAATCCATCAAACATTTCAGGGAATATTGTTAATATATCTATTTTCATAGCAACCCCTCAATAGTCTTTAACTCTATTATTCTGTTATCAAGATTAATACTTTTTATAAAATCTTTATGATATGGGAATAATACTTTTTTACCATTTATAAGTAATTCTAAACTTTTATTTGAATTACCATTATCTACAATAGCAACAACCGTTCCTTTATCACCATTATCCAGTAATACATCTAAACCAATTATATCTTCATCTAAATAATCTTCAGTAGATAAAGATAAATCATATCTTTTAACATAAACATCCTTTTTTAAATATTTAAGTACTTCATTGATATTACTGTATCCTTTTAAAGTAACCATATCAAATATTTTGTGATGTCTATAAGTATCTATAATCTCCTCTATATGATCTTCACCTATATATATTCGTCTACCATTTAAGAAAACTCTATCCTTATATTTAAAATCACTAATTATTCTTAGTTCACCTTTAATACCATGAGTATTAACTATCTTACCTATATAAACATATTCGTCCACAATTACCTCCTCGATAATTCATATAGAATAATACTTGTAGCAACAGCTACATTTAAACTTTCTACTTCTCTATTCATTCTTATATATAAATTATCGTCACACATAGCTTGTATATTTTCCTTTATTCCGCTACCTTCATTTCCCATTATTAAAGCAAAGCTATCTCTAGTTTCCATAGGTATATCACTAGGCAACATTCCTCCATCAACATCGGTTCCATAAATTCTAATGCCCTTTTCTTTTAATTTTTCTATAACTGTCACAAGGTTATTATTAACTATGTTGGTATGGAACATTATTCCTTGAGTTGCTCTAACTACTTTAGGATTATATAAATCTACGGTATCAGGACTAAGAATTATCGTATCGATATCAAATGCTTTTGCTGTTCTAATAATAGTTCCTAAATTACCTGGATCCTGAATACCATCAAGCAATAGGTATTTATCACCAATTAGTTCATTTGATTCTTCTATACTACATATACCAAGCATATTTAAAGATGTATTTAATTCTGTTATCTTATTAATTATCTCTTTAGTTACAAATGTTTTTGGTACATCAATATCTATATCATTATCATTTAAAATAACCAGTTCTTTTAATTTACCAGCTCTATGTGCTTCTTTAATTAAGTGTTCACCTTCGACAATAAATAGTTTATTTATTTTACGATACTTTTTATCTTTCAATTTGACAATTTCTTTAATTTTATCATTATTAATGCTAGTTATAACCATACCTACTCCTTCATATATTTTCTAACTTTTTTATATTCAGGACAATTTTCTCCAACCAATTCCCAAAAGTCCTGAGAATGATTAGCATATATCAAATGTGATAATTCATGATATATAACATAATCTAAACAAAAAAGTGGCATTTTTATTAATTCTAAATTAAGAGTAACCCTTTTGCTTCTTGTATTACAAACTCCCCATCTAGTAGTCATTTTTCTAATCGTCAAAGATGGATGAGGTATATTTCTAGAGAATAATCTATAACAATTTTCTAAATGATCTAAAAATATTCTTTCTGCTTCTTTTTTATACCATTTTTCTATATCATCTTTTTTTAAATCCTTACCGATAAATACTTTTCCACCACCTAAAATAACTTTATTGGTGCTTGTTCTAATAATATCATAAGTACTACCAAGGTATTTAAAACTATCATCGTTTACTGATTTTTTTTCTACTTTATTAATCATCTTAATAATGAAATCAGTATTTTTATATATTAATTTTTCTATTTCTCTATTTGTAACAAAAGTATTGGTAGTAACGTGTATTTTCATATCATCTTTTACTCTAAGATATGTATTTTTATTACCTAATTTTCTTACTATATCTACTTCGTATGTTTCATCACCGATAGTAACTTGCATAGACATCACCCAAACCAAGTAAATTATATCATTTTTTATATCTAAAGACAAACTAATAAAAACAAGATAAGTAGTATTCTTATCTTGCTTAAATTAGTATTTTATTTAGATTTAGAACCCTTACTTAGTTCTTCAATAACATCGTTACATTTTGACCTAAGTACTAAGTACTCTATTAAACCATTACGTTTTGTATTTGATTCTTCCAAAATATCACTAAAAATGTTGGTGGCATTTTTTACAGCTTCTTCCAATGATATATTTCCGCCCCTCATAGTATCTTTAAGTACTTCAAAATTATCTTCTTCTTTTTCTCTTGATGCAAAAAGATTATAATCTTCAACTTTCAATACTTCTGGCCAATATCCATCAATCATACCTAATTTGTGTGATACTTTTGAAAAATCATTTCTAGCATTTGATTTAGCTCTTTCGTACTTATCCACAAAAGCTAGAGCAGGATTATTTTTATTTCTTTGAACGTCCTTTATAATACTGCATTCAGAAATATTTGGTATGATTATCTTTTCATTATCAAAAACTGGTTTCAACTCACCATCGGTTAACAAATATTTTTTTAATAATTCTTCATTCTTAAAACAATTTTCTTTAACTGGATAACCACACTTAAAATAGTTGGTAGATTGTATCTGTATTCCATCACTATCGAACACATTTCTATCATATATAACATTCAAAATGCCTTTTATATCTTCTGATGGCCTTTTCCCTACCATTGGATTAGAATAATAATCGGTGCCATCAATTACCTCGCCTTTTGACTTGATTACTTCAAAGCCACCATCTTTCTGCATATTTATTTCATAAGCAGTCATCGTAATTGTCTTTCTATTTGGTATATTTAATATTTTTGGATTAACTATTATTTTTGCACTAGTATCATTTAGTATTTCCAAGTCTACTAATTCACCATTATGCAAAAGATCTTCAACTATATATTCAACATTATGTTTAAAAGCTGGATTATTTGTTATTTTACTATCTAATTTTGCGATTTGTTCTTTATAATCTCCAATATAATTTATTTTCATAAGATGTACCTCCTATATTATTTATCTATTGTTATTATATAACACATTATCGATAATAACAAAAGAAATGTGTAATCAATTTATAAAAAAAAGAGTATTGAACTTTGTCAATACTCCAACAATCTATTAGTAAACTTAATTATTTCTTCTTAATTTTTGTTTTCTCGCTAGATTCTTTATTTTGATTTTTCTTTAAATCAGTTTTTTCTTGATTAGCACAATAATCTAAGTACTCTTCGTATACCTTTTTACTATCAGCTTTGTATGCTTTCATAAACTCTGCAACTGATTTATATTTTTTTACGCCATAGTAAATAAATTCAACTGCTTCATCTTGATCATAAGTCATATCTTCAGAACCATTTATAGCAAGTTTAGTGCCCTCTTCTGTTTTTATTGCTTTCAATTCAATATTAAACTGTTGTTTTTTTGTTTCAACACTTGAATCAATAGCAATCTTAAGACTTCTTATAGCAGATGGTTTAAGACTATAATAAGATTTCTCTTCATCTGTCATCTCTTCAACTGCATTATAAAGTGATAATTGATATAAAACATCTTCTCTATTTTTAATATAATCAACACCATTTCCTAACGCTGCAAAAATATTAATAATTGGAATTAATCTGGTAACCAGATTCATTCTCTTTTGATCAGGACTAATCAAATCTGCTAATTCTGACATTTTCTCAACTTTAAATTTATATCCAGCATCTCCAATATCTTTAAACATTTGAAATGCAGTTGTTAAAGTTATAAAATAGCTTGAACCAACAGTAGCCAAATAAAATAATAATAACCCCATATTATTTCCCCCCTCAATATGTGTACATATTATAACATAAACTGCTATAAACCGCAACTTTTTTATAGGATTACCCAATAAAAAAGTCACATTATCAAAATGTGACTTTTATTTAACAATAATAAGAAATTATTATTCGGTTACTTCCTTTTTAGGTGCTCTTTTTGGTCTTTCTTCTTTATCTTTCTTTTCACTTGGAGCAAGTACTTTTCTTCTAGAGAAGTTCATTCTTCCCTTTTTATCTGTACCAATATACATAACGACTACTTCATCATCAAGCTTTAATACATCTTCAGTTTTTTCTACACGTTTAGTATCAAGTTCTGATATATGAATTAATCCTTCACATCCTGGCCAAATTTGAACGAAAGCACCAAATTCTTCAATTTTAACTACTTTTGCAGTGTATATTTTACCTTCTTCTGGTTCTCTAACGATATTTTCAATCATTTCACGAGTCTTTTCAATAATCTCTTTATTAGAATGGTAAATAATTACTCTTCCATCATCTTCTAGATCAACTTTAACAGCATTCATGTCTGTTACCGCTTTAACATTAGATGCTTCAAGAATAATCTTGGTAATAGTTTCTCCACCTTTACCTATAACATCTTTAATCTTTTCAGGCTTAATCATGAATGTTACAGTCTTAGGAGCATATTCAGAAACTTCTTTTCTAGGTTCAGCTATTTCTTTTTCCATTACATCAAGTATTTCCATACGAGCATCCTTAGCTTGAGCAAGTGCTTCACTAAGAATTTGTTTAGTAATACCTTTAATTTTTATATCCATCTGTAATGAACAAATACCTTGTCTAGTTCCACCTACTTTGAAGTCCATATCTCCTAGATGGTCTTCCATTCCTTGAATATCAGTAAGTACTGTATAATCATCACCATCAGTAATAAGACCCATTGCAATACCAGCAACTGGAGCTTTAATAGGTACTCCTGCAGCCATTAGTGCTAAACATCCTGAACAAATAGTAGCTTGGCTAGATGAACCATTTGATTCAAGTATTTCACTTACTACACGAATTGTATATGGGAACTCTTCTTCACTTGGTATTACTTGAGATAGTGCTCTTTCTCCTAATGCACCATGACCTATTTCTCTTCTTCCTGGTGCACCATATCTACCTATTTCACCAACAGAGAAAGCTGGGAAATTATAATGTAGCATAAATCTTTTTTCAGCTTCTAAAGATAATCCATCAAGTATTTGATGTTCACCTAATGCACCAAGTGTTACAACACCTAAACTTTGAGTTTCACCACGAGTAAATAATGCTGAACCATGTGTTCTAGGAAGTAGATCAATTGCAGTAGAAAGAGGTCTTATTTCATTCATTGCTCTTCCGTCAGCACGAGTCTTCTCTTGAACAACGATATGTCTAAATATCTCGTATTCAACTTCTTCAAGTATTAGCTTAACCTTAGTAATTAATACTTTGAAGTCTTCTTCCTTCATTGATTCTTCATTTTCAGTAGTATATTTTTCAACAATCTCTTCTTTAATAGCATCGATTGCTCCATATTTTTCAAGTTTATCATGAATTCTTAAAGCTTCATTTAGTCTATCTTCACAAAGTTCTCTAACTTCTTCTTTCAATTCATCTTCAATTTCAAGAGTTTCGTATTCCATCATTGGTTTACCAATCTCTTTAACGATTTCTTCTTCAAATGCTATTAATTCTTTTATAGCTTCATGACCGTACATTAATGCATCTAACATATCTTCTTCTGATACTTCTTTAGCTCCTGCTTCAACCATGTTAATTGCTTCTTTAGTTCCTGCAACAGTTAAATCAATATCGCTTACTTCCAATTCATCTGGAGTAGGATTTATAACAAATTCGCCATTTACTCTACCAACTTTAACACCTGCAATTGGTCCATCGAATGGAATACCTGCTATCATAGTAGCTAAACTTGATCCTAACATTGCTGTTAATTCTGGTGAATTATTAGGATCAACAGAAAGAACTGTATTAACGATTTGTACTTCGTTCTTGAAGCCTTCTTTAAACATAGGTCTCATTGGTCTATCGATCATTCTTGCAGCAAGTGTAGCAGCATCTGTTGGTCTTCCTTCTCTCTTAATAAAACCTCCAGGAATCTTACCAACTGAATATAATTTTTCTTGATAAATTACAGTTAGTGGAAAGAAATCAGATAGTAGATTTGCTGTCTTACTAACTACTGCTGTAGAAAGAATAACTGTATCCCCATATCTTACTAGTACTGATCCAGTAGCTTGTTTAGCAACCTCTCCATTTTCAACTACAAATTTTCTCCCCCTAAAATCCAATTCAAAAGTTCTCTTTGACATATTCATACCTCCTTGTTGTAGGTAATTACTTTATTATTGTAATAAAAACAACAAAGTATTTATTATTCTTATTACAATAACAAATAATAATAATTACCTAACATTGTCAAAAGAAAGGCACTCCAAAAAAGAGTGCCTACTTTCAATTATTTTCTTAATCCTAATTCTTGAATTACTTTTCTATAACTATTAACATCTTTTTTAGCTAAATATCCAAGTAGTTTTTTACGTCTTCCTACTTTCATAAGTAATCCTCTTCTAGAGTGATGATCCTGTTTATGTTCTTCTAAATGTTTAGTAAGTGCATTTATTTCTTCTGTTAAAATAGCTATTTGTACTTCAGCAGAACCAGTATCTTTTTCATCTCTAGCAAATTTCTTAACTAATTTTTCTTTTGTTTCTTTAGTTAAAGCCATTTTCATATCCTCCTTTATCTAAAATTCATTTTATCCAAGTATTGGTTCGGAGAAAGAGCCAAAACCTAGGTAAAACACCTTTTATAATATACAACAAATAGTAATATAAATCAACTATTTTTTTGTGTACTAATAAAACGTTCTTATTTGATTATCAAGATGATTAATTATTACTAATCTTTCATTAATATCATTAACTATTCTTTCTTCAATCATCATTTGATCTGCAATTTCAATAAGCTTATCATCATATTCTAACTTTTTAGCCTCATATTCTTGCTTTGCTTGGTCGAAATTACGCTTTGCCGTATCCCACTCCGGATTATGAACAGTTTCTGTTTTAGTTACTGTTTTTCCATTTTCTATAGTTTCCTTATTCTCTGTTATTGTTTCTGGAGTAGATTCAAGTTTACTTGCTGCTGCGTCATATATTTCCTTAAGCGTATCAAGAGCTGTTTTTAATGCATCTCTTTCTGCATACATATCGCTCAATTTTATATCTTCTCTTTCAAGTGTATCAAGCAATTCATTTATTTCATCACAAGCTGCACATGCTGGTTCCAAACATTCTTCGATATTAGATAAATTAACTAGCAATTTACCATTTATCGTATCAATTACTAATTCACCATTTGCTTTAGCTTTGCCATCCCAATCTTGCATTAACGCAATTAAAGAACGACTTACGCCCTGTAGATAAGATACTTGATCTCTTAATTGAACTGATTTTGAACCATATTCATTTCCTCTTATCATACCTGCAATACTTTCAACTCTAGGGAAAAACAAATCATTTGATTTTTCAAGGTCAGTTTTATCTCTATCTTTTACTAAATCTAATGGATTAATAAAATCTTGATTACCACGTTCTAAATCGTTTTCGTCACCTACACGACCTTCTCTTGGGCCATTCTCTAAATCGTTTTCGTCGCCTACACGACCTTCTCTTGGGCCATTCTCTAAATCATTTTCGTCACCTACACGGCCTTCTCTTGGACCATTTTCTAAATCATTTTCGTCACCTACACGACCTTCTCTTGGGCCATTCTCTAAATCGTTTTCGTCGCCTACACGACCTTCTCTTGGGCCATTTTCTAAATCGTTTTCGTCGCCTACACGACCTCGTTCTGGTTGCGGAAAAGAATTATATTTTTCTTCATCCTTTGGCATAGGCTCCGACACATTCGAGTAATCTACACGCCCATCATCATTAATGTGTACTCTTGTTCCTTGACCATCTGAATCAT
>JAEEGL016083725.1_pt1 | contig 29042 bp, 19 predicted proteins | sample 9134231 | NCBI WGS metagenome assembly JAEEGL01 (sample SAMN16246548, study PRJNA631951) | gut metagenome | biome: gut microbiome; feature: rumen; material: fiber-attached | host: Bos | place: Iran: Karaj | collected 2018-10 | reverse complement strand
TGGCACTTTGCGGTGTAAACTTTACTGTTTACTATTTCCTTCTTAACAGAAAGCCCAAGGAAGCTTTTGCAATAGATGAGGTAAAGTATTATCTTGGCACAATTTTAGTTGCTTCAGGCATTATAGCAGTAAACATCTACAGAGCAGGTGTACTTGATGATTTCGGAATGGCAATACATCACGCCATGTTTACTGTTACATCTATTATGACTACGACGGGATTTGGTACTCTTGATTTTGATAAATGGCCAATGCTTTCAAGGCTTATGCTTGTAGTATTGTCACTGATTGGAGCCTGCGCAGGTTCTACAGGTGGTGGTTTTAAGTTCTCACGTGCTCTTATCATTATCAGAAATGCCCGCAATGAGCTTAATTACATTGTTCATCCCAAGGCAGTAAAAAGAGTGTATATGGATGGCCATAGTGTAGAAGGTACCACAGTTAAGTCTGTAACAGCTTATCTTGGTATTTACGTTATAACCTTTATTACTTCAACACTTCTGGTGTCCCTTGATAATTTCGACTTCCAGACAACAGTTACATCTGTTGTAGCAACACTTAACAATATCGGACCTGGACTTGGTATGGTTGGACCTATGGGTAATTATTCTGAGTTCTCAGCACTTTCAAAGCTTGTTCTTATGTTTGATATGCTGGCAGGACGTCTGGAGCTTCTTCCTATCTTTGTTATCATGAAGCCCAAGACCTGGAAGCATTAAGAATTAGATCAAGTGACAATAATCATAAAAATGGACAAATAAAAAAGTGGCAGGCATGTAAGCCTGTCACTTTTATTATCTTATGAGTTATCTCTTACTGATCAGAGAATCCATTGCTTCCTGAGCACTTTTAATGTCTGTAGTTGAGATAGTGTAGTCCTGAATCACATCTGTGTTGAATTCTACGCAGTTGTCTGCATGAGCTCTAACAACAGCATACTGATTATATCCAACATCCTTATTGCCGGTGAGAATATAGACATTCTCGCCTTTTTTTACATTTATTTTGATCCTTACGTGTGCGGCGTAAGTCAAAAGAGCCTTTGTACTAAATTTAACCTCATAAGTACCAGGATAATACGCGTCCTGAATCTTTGTCACTGTTCCACTTATAGGTAGTAACCCCTGTTCCCCTTCAACGGTTACTCGCTGAGTCATTCTGCCGCGGCTACTACCCTCGGTATCTGCGTCTTCAGATTCTGAAGGCTTATCCTTGGCGCTGACTTCAAGCGTGTCATCTATACCCAGATAACTTCTAAGTGTATGCTCTGCGCTGCCATACGCTTCTGAGCTAACTTCTCTTTCAGGCTCGTGCATATAGTGTGCGCACATCTGATAGCCTGATAAAAAGAGTCCTATCATCATTACAGTGGCAAGGAATATCATGAGTACTTTCCTTGTCATTTTCATATAGTCACCCTACCATTTAAAACGTTTTCTTCACAAAACCTACTAAATATTATCACAATTTGGACACATTTTTCAACCACTTTTTTTATAAAAGTTTATAAAAATTTTATAATTGAAATCGGTTACATTTTTAGCGGGTTCCGATATAGCATCTTACTAAATACAGGATTGTGATATGAAGCGGATAGTAGACATAGAAAATGTACTTAAGCTTACCTATTTTTCTGCCTCTTTTGCCACTATATAGAAGCATAAGGATAAAGCCGGGAAATGAGGCGTACTCTATGCTGAGGTTTGAGATAAACAGGTACCCGGTAATGAGATTGATTACGTTAAACTTTCTAAGGAAGTAGAAGATTGTAATAAGAATTACTCCGTAAAGGTCATAGTCTGTATTTAGCTTGTAGGCAACAAGGCAGCCAAGACAGATAACAGGAATGGAAAAAACAATGTATAATCGCGGAAATGCTTCTTTTTTATCTAAATAGTTTTTTATGGATTCGATTCCCCAGATTACAAGAAGACCAAATAGGAGAGTGAAGTAGACATTGCACTGATCAAGCAAAAGGTGCTTGTTGGCAATGGCAGCTTCTAACATGTTTGCGTTAAAAACGTCCTCTTTGGCAAAAAAGAAAAGGTCAAAGGGAATTTCTGAGATAAGACCAAAAATAAGGATATTAAGGGCATATTTCAATCTGCTTTTTGTATGAAAGAATCCCTCAACCAAAAGGAAAGCGAAAATAGGAAAGGCAGTCCTTCCTACCATACGAAGAAAACGGTAGTAGTGATTTATCTGCTCAATATCCATGTTTCCATTATATAGACCGTGGCTGACAATTGGAGCGAAAACTCCGGCAGCATAGTGATCTATGAGCATAGTTATGCAGGCAACAAGCTTTAATGTGTTTCCGTTTACTTTTTTGATTTTTTCCAGATTCAGATTCATATTATTATGCCTTCTTTATTCTGAGTATTATGCATTTCATTGATTTCGATTATATCAGATACAAGTTACCATTCACAGCTAAAAAAAGAACTGCGCCTATTTCAACGCAGTTCATAGTTTCAATCAGGAATATATATTACTGGAAAGTTACCTGATCCCAAGTGTCTGAAGGGATAAGAGAAATATATGTCTTACCAGTATTGATCTCAAGCTCATCGCCATTATCATCATAGTACTTGGTAACGCCAGTCTCGCTGGTCTTGTTCCAAGAGATAACTTTTGCAACGCCGTTTGTGAGATACCAGCCTGTCTGACCAGGATCGATACAGTTGTAAATAAGGTATCCGTGCTCATCAAGCTGAGTGAATGTACAGTTCTGAAGAATTACATTCTTGAAAGCAAGTGGAGCGCCGCTGTCGGCGTCCTCGTGTCTGTCATCATACTCATAGTACTCATAGAGACCTGTCTCGCTGTTGTAAACAAGCTGAGAACCGTTGTGCTTGAAAGGAAGTGAAACGATAGAAGCAGGATATGTGTTGGAGTACTTCTCCTCAAGCTTAAGCTCTGTGCCATATGGTACGAAGTTGAAGTGGCTTCCTTCGTTAGCATACTCATTGTAAGTTCTAGAATAGGTTGAGCTGCTTGACTTACTGTTGAAGTTGCTGTCAAGGTCACCGCTTACGATGTACTCTGTGAACTCCCTTGCCTTACCATTGTTGATACGTGAGAAGGTTCCTGAAAAGTGTGCAGCCCAGTCTTTTGCAAAGTACTGATCATTGTAGTAAGGACCACCATCGTGGCAAAGTACTGCGTTCCACTCTGCTGCAAGAAGAATGTTGGTGGGACGTGTACTACGGATACTACCGAGCTGCTCAATGCTGCCCCAATCCTTAACTACGCACATAAGACGTGTGATACGGTCATTGGCAGTTGAATTCATAAGCTCATAAACAACGTCAGCCTGAGCTGTGCCATAGTGAGGAAGAGCTGTAGACTCGTTATCTACCATAGCTGCGATAGGACGCTGATCCTTGAGCTCTTCGCTGATAGGTTCACCTGTAAGTTCGCTAAAGTACATTCCCTCTGGAAGAACGTAAGGCTCATTAGTATCAGCTACTGTTTCTGTGCTTGCTTCCTCAGAAGCAGCAGGAGTAACTGTCTCTTCTTTCTCTATTTTTTCAAAAGAAACGACAGCAGTAGAGTTGTCATCTGCTGTCTCTGTATCAGCGCCGCAAGCAGCTACTGAAAATACCATGATTGCGCTAAGAACTGCAGCAGCAATCTTTTTGCCATATTTGTTAATATGCATTATTTTTCTCCTCTAATCATAATTAATAAAGCTATGCCCGCGTTTGAACATAACTATCACATATTTTAACAAATATGCTTGAAATCGGCAACCTTGAAAAATTGGCATGCTTTTATGCTATACTAATAACTAGGTGCATAGGCACAAATTACTTGTAAAAGGAGTGCCATAATATGAAATTAACATTTATCGGAGCCGACCATGAAGTTACCGGAAGCTGCCATTTTATCGAGGCAGCAGGTAAGAATATCATCGTGGATTATGGAATGGAGCAGGGAAAGGACTATTTTGAAAACGTACCTCTTCCGGTATCAGCTCCAGAGATAGATTATGTTTTTTTGACCCATGCTCATGTGGATCATTCGGGAAATCTCCCACTTCTTTATGCCAAGGGCTTTAGAGGAAAGATTTTTTCTACATATGCAACAGCTGATCTTTGTAACATAATGCTTCGTGACTGCGCCCATATTCAGATGCAGGAGGCTGAGTGGCGAAACAGAAAGGCAAAGAGAAGTAAAGACATTGCACAGATGGAGCCTTCCTATACCATAGAGGATGCTGAAAAGACGATTAAGGCCTTTGTTCCATGCCCTTACGGCGAGGAAATTGAGGTGTGCGAAGGCGTTAAGATAAGGTTTACAGATATCGGACATCTTCTTGGATCTTCAAGTATAGAGGTTTGGCTTACAGAGAAAAATGTAACAAAGAAGCTTGTTTTTTCCGGAGATATTGGAAATAAGAATCAGCCTCTTATAAGAGACCCGCAGACGACGCAGGAAGCTGACTATGTCATCATGGAATCAACTTATGGCGACAGACTGCACTCAGAGACTCAGCCGGACTATGTAAAAGAGCTTGCGCAAATTTTGGACAGGACCTTTGCAAGAGGCGGTAATGTGGTAATTCCATCCTTTGCGGTTGGACGAACCCAGGAGATGCTTTACTTTATAAGGAAGATCAAGCTCGAGGGTCTGGTAAAAAGTAATCCAAATTTCACTGTATTTGTGGATTCCCCACTGGCGGTGGAGGCAACAGAGATTTTCCAGGATAACCAGTATGACTGCTACGATGAAGAGGCGTTGGAACTGGTAAAAAAGAGGGTGAATCCTATTACCTTCCCGGGACTTAACCTGGCAATCACCTCAGAGGAATCAAGAGCTATTAATGAAGATCCTGAGCCAAAGGTTATTATTTCAGCTTCCGGAATGTGCGAGGCTGGTCGAATCAGGCATCATCTAAAGCATAATCTCTGGAGAGAAGAGTGTACCATTCTTTTTGTTGGATATCAGTCTATTGGAACTACCGGTAGAGCTATTATAGATGGCGCTGAGCAGATAAGGCTTTTTGGCGAAACAATCGACATCAAGGCAGATATTTGTAAGCTTGAGGGGCTGTCAGGACATGCGGACAAAAATGGTCTTATTGAGTGGCTTAAGGGCTTTACCAAAAAGCGTCCAAAGCGTGTGTTTATAGTTCACGGCGAAGACAGCGTTTGTATGTCTTTTGCCCAGTGCCTGAGTGAGGAGTATGGGTATGACACCTACGCGCCCTACAGCGGAACTGAGTTTGATATTATTTCGGGACTTATTACCAAGGAAGGAATTCCGATTCCTGTTAAAAAGAAGGAATCTACCCTTGTTTCGGATGTCTATGCCCGTCTTAAGGCAGCAGGTGCAAGACTTATGGGCATCATAGCAAGATCAGAGGGAATGACAAACAAGGACAAGGCAAAATTTGCAGATCAGATAATAGCATTGTGCGATAAGTGGAGTAAGTGAGCGATATATGGAGTGAGTAAGCACGAAGTTGTGCATTGCACAAAACTTCGAGCTTATGATATGACATAACGTACATGAGGAAGTAGCACGATAGTGCGGATTCCGAATGTACGTAGCATGGCGAGAGCAAAGCGTAGCCATGCGTATATCGCGAATACAAATACGTAAGGAGAAGATAAGTATGTCAAAAGCAGATGAGATTTTTATCAGTATGTGCAAGGATATCCTGGAGAACGGCACATCTACAGAGGGAGAGAAGGTGCGTCCACACTGGCCGGACGGAACACCTGCCTATACAATCAAGAAGTTTGGCGTAGTAAACAGATATGATCTTTCCAAGGAGTTTCCTATCATGACTCTTAGAAAGACTGCTCTTAAGAGCGCTACTGATGAGGTGCTCTGGATTTATCAGAAAAAGAGCAACAACATTCATGATCTTAACAGCCATATCTGGGATGAGTGGGCTGATGAGACAGGTTCTATCGGAAAGGCCTATGGTTATCAGATTGCCCAGAAGAGCATTTACAAAGAGGGCGAATTTGACCAGATGGACAGAGTTATTTATGACCTTAAGAACAATCCATTCTCAAGACGAATCATGACAAATACCTACGTATTTTCTGATCTTCATGAGATGAATCTCTATCCATGTGCATATTCAGTAACCTACAACGTAACCCAGAAAAAAGGCGAGGACAGACTTACACTTAATGCGGTTCTCAATCAGAGATCCCAGGATGTTCTTGCTGCCAACAACTGGAACGTTGTTCAGTACGCTGTACTTGTGCACATGCTGGCTCAGGTCTGCGACATGAACGTAGGAGAGCTGGTTCACGTCATTGCGGATGCGCACATTTACGACAGACACGTGCCGCTTATCAAGGAGCTTATTGAGAGAAAGCCTCTTCCGGCACCGAAGTTTACGCTTAATCCGGATGTGAAGGATTTCTACCAGTTTACACGTAACGACGTATCCCTCGAAGGCTACGAAGTAGCCGGCGAGCAGCTAACTAATATACCGATAGCGATATAAGTTATGAAAGGATTTTTTTATGAAAGCAATTGTAGCAGTTGATAGTAATTGGGCTATTGGAAATAAGGGACATCTCCTGGTGAGTATTCCAGCGGATCAGAAGAATTTCAGGAATATCACGATGGGAAAGACCATCGTGTATGGAAGAAAGACTCTTGAGACATTTCCTCAGCAGGTAGTTCTTCCAAAGAGGAATAATATCATTCTTTCTACTAAGAAGGACTACAAAGTTAAGGATGCAGCGGTGGTTCACTCAAGAGAAGAACTATTAAGCCTTGTATCAGACCTTGATACCAACGAGGTTTTCATCATCGGTGGAGCCAGCGTTTATGCGGAGTTTCTTGATCTGTGCGACGAGGCAATCGTTACCATGATTGACAAGGAATATCAGGCAGACAGCTACTTCCCCAACCTGGACAAGGACCCAGAGTGGGAGCTTAAGGACGAGAGCGAAGAGCAGGTGTACTTTGATGTTACTTATACTTACAGAACATATGTAAGAAAGCAGGCATAATATTACTTTTATTTGGAAAACGCCGGTAAAAAGTGACGAAAACAATTATAGATCACTTTTACAAATAAAAATCGTATATAAAAGTAACAGGATAAAAGACATCATGAAAAAGAAGGTACTCATACTAATTAACAGGTCAGCCGGAGTGGGAAAAGCCGGGAATGAAGTCATGAAGATTGCGACAAAGTACGCAGAAAATGGCTTTGAGCCTATCGTGTACCCAATAATCCCTGGAACCGAGCTGACATCAGAGAATATAATAGAAAGCTATTCTGATTGTCTGGCTGACGTAAAGGAAGTAGGAGAAAAAGAAAGCGACGGGAAAGTCATTGCCATTTTATGCAGTGGAGGAGACGGTACCCTCAACCACGTGGTTAATTCCATAATGGCTCAGGATAAGCATCCGCTTCTTTCCTACATTCCGGCGGGAAGCACCAACGACTTTGCAAGAGGAATAGGAATTCCTGCTACCACAGCCAAAGCAATTGATGTGGCTGTATCGGGAACGCCGTTTGCATATGATATTGGCAAAATGAATGACAAGTACTTTAACTATGTGGCAGCCTTTGGAGCCTTTTCCAAGGTCAGCTATGCTACGGATCAGGAACTAAAAAATGTCCTTGGCTACGCAGCATATGTCATCAGTGCCATTGCTGAGCTTCCACAGAACATCGGTTACAGCACTCATATGGTGGTAGATGCAGACGGTGTTATCGAAGAAGGGGAGTACCTTTTTGGAGCAGTAAGTAATTCCACTTCAGTTGCAGGAATGACACTTCTTGCCGACGAAGATATCAAGCAGGATGACGGTCAGATGGAGCTTCTTCTTATCAGAGCCCCCAAGAATCTGGCAGAGTTCAATGCCATTGTCTCTGCCCTTGCCACAAAAGAGCCTGACAACCCATACCTTACCTACAAGCAGGTTAAGCACGTAACCTTCAAATCAGAGGAAGAGGTTGAATGGACTTTGGACGGTGAGTTTGGAGGGGCTGCCAAGGATACAGAGATATCTGTAATTTGCAAGGCAATTACTATAATGGTAAACTAAGTGTTTACTTGAAAAAAGACAGCAGCACGGCTTCTCGTGCAAAGTTACGAACTTTAAGTGAATTAGGAGATATTTATGTTTGAAAAAGTAGCACTTTCCAAATGCGAAAGCTACGAATATGAAGCAGTAAAAACTGCACTTGATGGGGCACTAAGTGAAATCGGTGCCCTTGATTTTGTTACGCCTGGAATGAAGGTTGGAATAAAGACTAACCTGGTTTCGGGAATGAGCCCTGACAAGGCTGCAACCACCCATCCAGTGGTGCTTAGAAGGCTATGTGAGCTACTTATGGAAAAAGGAGCTAGTGTAGTTATAGGTGACAGTCCTGGAGGAATTTATACAGCACCTTTTGTTAATGGAATTTATAAGGCAGCAGGATTAACTGACATGGTGGAAGACCTAAGAAAAAATCCAAAATATGCCGATATATATTTGAACGATGATTTCGAAGTAAAAAATGCAGAATTTGCAGATGCGGTGTCACTTAAAACCTTCATTTACACCGGCTGGCTTGATAAAGTAGATGCCATTATCAATTTTTCCAAGCTAAAGACACACGCCATGATGGGCATGAGCTGTGCTGTAAAGAATATGTTCGGAACAATCCCAGGAACAACAAAGCCTGAGTATCACATGAGATTTCCTGAGGAAATGGCCTTTGCCAATGTGATGGTGGATCTGAACGAGTACTTTAAGCCCTGTCTATATGTGGTAGATGCAGTTGACGGCATGGAGGGAAATGGCCCGACAGCTGGAGAAAAAAGGCATATCGGAGCTCTTCTTGCATCTAAAAAGCCATATGCGCTTGATATGGCCTGCGCCGAGCTTATCGGAATGAAGCTTGAGGACGTGCCTACTTTGGTGGTGGCAAAAGAAAGAAAGCTTGGACCTAAAACGGTGTCAGAGGTTTCAATTGTAGGAAACTACCCTGTTGCTGATGCGAAAATACCTGATTTTAAGAGGGCTACAATGCATCAGAGCATAACCTTTGAAAGTGACACCTTTTTTGGAAAAGTAAGCTCCTTTGTCATGAAGGCAGCTCTTAACACCAAACCTCTCGTAAGAAAAAGTGAGTGCATCGGCTGCAAAAAATGCTTTGAAACTTGTCCGGCTAAAGCTATAACCATGGTTCCTGGCCAAAATGCCACAGGCGGTAAGAATCCGATTTTGCCGCAGATTGACAGAAGTAAATGTATAAAGTGCTTTTGCTGTCAGGAGTTTTGTCCGGTTGGAGCCATGAAGGTTCATCACAATATAGTTGGTAAACTGGTTCAGAAGGTCAACCATTCATAGCAGTGAGGGTAAAAAATGAAGATAGGGTATCTTAAGAAAGCTCTTAGCACAGTTCTTTGCGTAGGTATTACCTTTTCGTCCTTTGACGTGCCTGTTTTTGCACAGGATAGTCTGGATAGTGAAGAAATAACTGTTTTAGCCGAAGAAGCTGACGAAGACTTGGTGGAAGTGCCTGCAGAGAGCGAAGGTACCCAGTCTTTTGCAGAAGAAATAGTGGATGAAGGAGCTGATTTTTCTTTTGACAGCGAAGAAAGCTTTTTTAATTCCTCTTCTGACTATGTAGTAGATGTGGATTTTACAGGCACCTACTACACATTATCTGCTCAGACTATCCTTGCAAGGCTAAACCAGATAAGGTACGAAGCCTGCGAGGAAGGCCTTATCTTTAGTGGAAGAGTGCTTTCTTTAGACGATTATCATCCCCTTGAGTGGTCCTATGCCCTTGAAGAAGGAACAAGGATAAGAGCCATGGAAGCAGCAATGCTAATTGCCCATCAGACCCTTAGCGGAATAGAAATCTATTCCTATGCAAGAGACCTTGAGCCAGGCTTTAAAAGGGCGGGAGTTGGTGAAAATCTGGCCTGGAACAACAACCACGATGCTTCAGGTATTACCTACGGAATAAATCAGTTTTATAGTGAAAAAAACCTGTACATTAGTAGTGGCGGTAGCTGGAGCCCTGAAACCGGCCACTACGCAAATCTTATAAATCCTGGTTACAGGTATGTTGGTGTTGCCAGCTGTATGATGAGCGGAGCTCCCTACGGTTGGAATTCTATTGCCATGCAGCTTGCCTATGATCCTGGTGAGGAGTTTACTGTTGATACCACAAAGGACGACAGAACAGGCAGCATTACCAACACAATCCCTGTATCATCAAGTTATATCTCAGGCATTACCATAAGTGGTGATGCATCCGTTCCGAAAGGAATCAGCAAATACTACACAGTTAATGCAAAAGTAAGTGTTCCCAATGTCTATGCACCTTATTCCAAGACATTCCCTACAGGAACTACCGGGAAGAATCCAATTTCCTGGGAATCTTCCAATGAAGAAATCCTGACGGTTTCAAACGGGGAAGCTTTAGGACATAAAGGCGGAATGACCACAATTACAGCGGCTGTTGGGGCGCTGTCAGAGGGAACTGAAACTGACGATAGGATAAAAGCTTCCAAAACCGTTAGTGTAACTGTTCCCCTTGAGGATATAAGGCTATCTTGGGCGGATTCTGAGGAAGAAGTAACTAAGGCTACAATAAACCGAAATGAAGAGACAACAAGAAACCTTACTACAACCTTCCTTCCGGACGATGTTACAGATAATAAAAAGGTAGCCTACAAGACCAGCAACAGCGATGTAGTAGCCGTTGATACTGCAGGAAAGCTTACCTTTAAAAAGCCGGGAACTGCAGTGATTACGGCAACAGCAACCTCCAGCAATAAAGAATATGGTAAAAAGGGTGTTATATCCAAAACTGTGAAGATTACAGTAACAGCGCCGGTTACAGGAATAAGTCTGAATAAAGAGGAAGTCCTGTTAAGCTATACAACAGCTTCAGCTCCTACAACGCAGCTTTCTGTGGTGTATACCCCTTCAGATACGGATTCTGAAAAGAACGTGACTTGGGAAAGCAGCGATGAAAAGGTTGCAGTGGTTGATGAAAATGGAAAAGTAACTGCTGTAGGTGGCGGAAGTGCAGTGATTACGGCCACTTCCTGTGGCTATAGTGCCCAGTGCACTGTAACGGTTGATGCACCGGTAAAAGATATTATATTAAGCGAAAATCCGAAGAAACTATATTTGTCTGATGATACAACAGATTTAGAGATATCATTAAAACCACTTTATACCTCAGATAAAGAAGTTACTTTTACCAGCAGTAACACAGAAGTGGTAAGAATTGCTGAAGGAGAAAATGGTGGCAAGAGCCTTACAGTTTCAGCTGTAGATGGTAAAGCCAGGGTGACCCTTGAAAGAATAGCGGGAGAAAACGGACAGGCCAGCCTTGAAATATCAGTAGGAAATGGCAAGAAGATAAAGAACCTTAATGTTATAGTGGCAAGACAGTCAGAAAGCATTGCCATTAACGTTGATGGAAGAAATGTAATCCAGGGAGAAGCTATAAATCTGGGTGTTGGTTCATCACTTGAGGCTACGGCCCTTGTTCTTCCAGAAAATGCTTACGACAGGAGCGTTATCTGGAGTAGCTCTGATCCTGACATTGTTTCTGTTGACAGGTCTGGAGCTGTAGTTGCACTTAGAGAAGGAACAGTAGTAATAACAGCTACGAATAACAATGCTTCGGAAGCTCTTAGTGCCTCTTTTGTGGTTATTTCATCACTTGTCGTAGGCCGAATTACGTTAAATCACAGCGAATATGAATTATATGAAGGGGATAGCTACCGTCTTAGGGCAAGAGTTGTTCCTGAGGGCATGACAGGATCCCTTGGAGAAAGTATACCTGCTCCTGTAGGCGCTGGAGATGTTTACGCCGGAAGCATGTATGTATCCTATAGTTCCTCTGATCAGGCAGTGGCAACAGTAGATAACAACGGCATTGTAACAGCTATAAGTGCCGGAACTGCTGTTATAACCGCGAGAATTCCTATTTCAGAGGGCGCGTCAGTTTATAAGGAAGCAAGCTGCGCCTTTACCGTAAAAAAAGCGGATTATGACCTTTTAGAGGTTTCTGATGAGCCCTACGGCACAGATAACAGAAGTGGAATCTGGGTTGCAAAGCAAAGCTTCGAAGATCAGATCCAGTACACCGGTGGAAAAATTGTTCAGTCTGATCTGCGAGTTTACTATAACAAGACTCTTTTGAAGGAAAAGACAGATTATACAGTGACCTACAAAAATAATCAGAAGGCCTCAGGAGAAGGAACTGACAGGGCAAAGATGACTGTCAAAATGAAGGGGCAGTACAGCGGCGAAAGAGATTACTATTTTACCATCACCCCGGTTAACATTGGCGAGGGAAGCACAGATATAGTGATTCCTGGAGTTACCACCGCAAGCTACAATAAAAAATTCCAGAACATCGTGCCTGATATGTTCTACAGAGGAGTTAAGCTAAAGAAGGACAAGGACTTTACTGTTTCCGGCAGTTCTTTTGACGAAAAGGGGAAACACCTGATTATAGTTACAGGAATTGGAAACTATTCAGGAAGCAGAGATATCTATGTGGCAATTGCTGATCCTGAAAAGAATCTGTCAAAGGCAGCAGTTTCTGTAAACGGCAAGCTTTTCTACGACGGCACCACTATTGACTTTGGTGAAAAGGTTGTAGTTACTGTTGCCAAAAAGACCATAAATAGAGACTATTACACAGTTTCTGCTGATAGCCAAAAAGCAGGTGCGATAAACGTCACCATAGCTGCAAGCGAAGCAGGAATGCTTGAGGGCTACTACGGCTATAAGACAGTGAAACTCACTGCCTATGCTGACAGGTCTCTTAAGGATGTCACTACTACGGGCGTTGAGAATCAGGTCTATAACAGGAAAAACGCGCTTTCTAAGGACGGAATAACACTTCCTATGCTCACTCTTAAGTATTTAAATGGCGATGTGCTTGAATACGGCCGTGACTACACAGTTAAGTATTTTGCCAACAAGAAGGTGGGCAAGGCAACCGTTGTTATCACAGGTGCAGGAAGGTATGAAGGAAGCGTAAAGCAGAGCTTTGCCATCACAGCTGATAATACTTTGTCGCTTTCCTATGCAGATACCACCTATTTTACCAAGGGCGGAGTAAAGCCTTCTATTACGGTAAAAGACAGAGATGGCAGTGCCCTTTTGGAAAAAACAGACTATTCTGTAGTGATAATAAATAAGAGCAACATGTCGCCTGGAATAATGCAATGCCAGGTTGTGGGAAAAGGAAATTACAAGGGCTACTCATCTGATATCATATCGATCAAGGTCTTAAAGGGTAAGCTTTCAAGGCTGTCTTTGACAGTGGACGACAAACCTTTTTCCACCAAGCAAGGAGCCTGGAAGAGCAGTATTAAGCTCGTTGATACCAATGGCAAGGCACTTCAGGCAGGCAAGGACTACAACAAAAATGTGATTTACACCTATCAGGGAATGGAGGATAACGTAATTCCGCAGGCTGGCACTATTGTCTATGTAACAGTTGTTGGTATAAATGATTATGCGGGTTCAGCCATAGCAGGCAGCTACCGCATTTTTACAACTAATGTAAGTAAGCTCTACGTAGTTATTGATGACATGACCTATACCGGAGCTGCCATTGAGCCAGGCGATAGTAACATTCACATTTACGAGTCGTCAAAGGATGCCAAGGCAGGCGTAAATGAGCTTAATCCGGTGAGGCAATACGTTGAAATAGTTGGCTATACAGCAAATGTTAATACTGGAAAAGGAAAAATCACACTCCGCGGCAGAAACGGCTTTGGCGGAGTCAGAACCTGTGATTTCAAGATTCTTAAAAGAAATTACGATTAAGCAAATTGATAAGTATCACTAAATTATTAATGATATAATTTAGGCTGATATTTTGCTTAAAGGTAGTTTTGATTAATGAGTGAGTGCAGATTTAAGTATGAAATAAAACAGCATAAAAAAGATGGTCACGAATATGCAGAAATCACAGGCTACGAGGGCAAGGTGGCGGAGCTTATAGTTCCGCCATCTATTGATGGAAAGCCTGTAGAAGCAATTGGAAACCATGCATTTTCAGGGAGGGAAGATATCGAAAGTATCTTCCTTCCTGAGTCTATAAGGACTTTATATGGTTTCGCCTTCCACAACTGCAGGAATCTTAGGAAGATATCTCTTTTTGACAGCCTGGATGATTATTATGACGGAGTCTGCAGACAGTGTGACAGTCTTGAAGATATTGATATTACAGTAAATCGCGGCTGGTTCGAGGTTATAAGAAACTTCCTTGCGGATAATGACAGGACCTTAAGGTTTCTTATTCATGAGAAAAAGACTGGGACGGCTATTGTATGTGATGAATCAGAAAATGATGCATCACTCCTAATGATTCCAGATTATGAAGAGGCTTGTCTCACCTTCCCTGAGTATGTCTACGACTTCAACGAGAATACCATGGCACGAACAATCCAGTTTTCCATTGCGGGAGCAGGAATGTTCTATCGTGAGTGCGTTGACCGCAGGAAAATAGACTATCGCCAATACGATGCTCTTTTTGAAAAAGCTGTAATAGACGGTCAGGAGATTTCTGAAAGCATAGCAATTGGAAGAATTCTTTATCCTATTGAACTGTCAGAATCCGCCAAAACCAGGTACGAAGCGCATTTGCGATATAATAGCGAAAAGGTGCTTCGCAGGCTCATTTCAAGAATTGAAGATGGAAAAGAGTCGGTAAATACACTGGATAATCTTCTTTCATATAAATGCAACGATGGAGAAGGTTTATTTGTTAAAGAAGATATAGAGAGTGTTTTAAAAAGCACCACTGCTAAAGGGAATACAGTTATCAGCGCGGTGCTTATGGATAAAAGCAGAGATCAGCAAAAAGATGACATGGAAGGTACCATGGAGTTCTTTTTCTAAGTCTTAGGAAAGAAGGAGAAAATGGCCGCAAAGTGCATGATTTGCGGCATGAGGAGGATGTTATGAAAAAGAAAAGATTGATTGCAGGGGTGGTACTTGTTTTGGCTGCTACCAGTGCGTTTGGCTGCGGCAAGTTAGGCCTGGAACCCGAAGCCCCTAGTATATATGAGTCATTAGATAATACCGAAAAAGAGGCGTCATCTGGTGCTGATGCAACTTCTGATGCGGAGAAAGAATCCGAAAAGGATGCAGCTACAGACAACGATGCGACGGGTGACAAACAGGGATACTCAGGAGATGAAATTGCCTTCAGAGCCGGAAGAAACTCCATGTCCAATACGGTTTACTCTTTTGATGAGAACGGAAACAAGACCTCTGAGTACGACCTTGATGAGGCGGAGAAGGCATTAAAGGACAACGGATATGAGGATGACACCAATAGTTTTCTGACCGTCCATGATGGAATCATTTATTATCTTCTTTGTGACTACAGCTCAAGCGATTATAAGTATGAGCTGGTTGCTTATGATCCAGGGACAAAAGAAGTAAAGAAGTTTTTTGAATCAGAATATGGCGAGTATATTCCTACAGTTGATATCTACAAAGGCAGGATTTATGTGCTTTTGTCAAAAGAATCAAACGGTTCTTTTAAGTGGAGACTGAAATGCTTTGAGAAGGATAAGGACAGCCTTTCCTATACAGAAAAAGAAACCGAGCATGCCGATGTTTACAGCTATTTTTCTGATTACAATATAAATTACGTTGAGAGACTTTGCCGCGAAGATGACGGCCCTGAAAGAATCCTTGATGAAACAGGTTTTCTTATCGGTAGGAAGGACGAGGCTTATTACCTTCTTTATCCTGACAAGACTGTAAAAAAGATTGATGCCATCGAGTATAGTAATGGCGGAGTCAAGGGCTTTGATGAAAAAAGCATTTTGCACATCAGGTATAGAGAAAATTATGATTTCACTACTTCGGGCTATGACCTTATAGATATTGCGACGCAGCAGACCAGAGAGCTTGATCTGCCTGATTCTGCGGTTTGCCTTTATTACAGAGATGGCAAGCTTTTGTATTATGTAAAAGATGGGCAGGAGTACGGAAAAGAAGATATTACTTTATATTTACTTGATGTGGAAAGTGGCAAGACTACAGAGCTTATAAAAAGAAACCTTGTTCTAGGATTGCATTATTTTAGCCCAATAATAGAAAACTTCAAAGCTGTGGAAGGACGAGCATTCTTTACCGATATCGTAAATGGTGAGACCAGGGTTTATTCAGCAGAGCTTGGTAAGGATGAGTTTGAGGTTCAGGATTTAGAATGCGTTGTAGATAAGAGTGATATCTTCGATTACGGAACTGTAGGCTGCGTAAGTGTTACAAGTACCTGTAAGTTCTGTGGCAAGCCTACTGCTCAAGGCTACGCTGAGTATATGATATTTGATGGAAGCAAAGTTCAAAATGCAGATAAGATCAATCAGCAGCTAAAAAGCTATGCTGAGGGAAGTGTAAGCTATTACGAGAACTATGATCCGGATGATCTTGTCCATGAAGATGGCTGCGATCACGATGAAGATTATTCTTTTACCGTTACAAACGATGAGAATATTGGCAGCATTAACGTGCTGGAGAATCGTTACATTACAGTAAATCTTGAAGGCTACTGGTACGGCGGCGGAGCCCACGGCATGCCATCAAGAAATCAGTACATGTTTGATATGACCACAGGAGAAGAGGTTACTTTCAAAGATTTATACAAGGGAACTGAGGAACAGCTTAAGGCCCTGGTTGCTACCAAGGTTAAAGAAGACTACGAGAGCTATACCGGCGATAACTATCCGCCATACTTCATGAATTCAGCCCAGGAAGCCTACGATACGGCTTACGATTACGCGAGTCTTGGAGGATTAATTACTTTTTCCGAGGATGGTGTGATATACACCTTTTATCCTTACGACCTTGCCTCCTACGCTGATGGCTTTAAGGAGTACCTGCTTACCTATGAAGAAGTGTTTGGAAGAGGAACTATCGCGGAGTAATGGCAGCACCTAATAAAGGAATATTTGGTAAAACAACACCATGGAAATAGAGGGGATTATACTAAGATGACAAAATTATATAAAAAAAGCGAGATTACATTTGCAATCCTGTGGATTGTTGCTTATGTTGTTCTGAGCAGTCTGGCAGACCAGTTTTCGGAAACCGTAGGCATTACGAAATCAATAACTGCCGTATTGCACATTGTAATGTCTCTGATTTTGTTTTTCTGGATTCGAAAGAATAACCTGAGCGAAAAATATGGCTTCTGCAAATCGATAGTATCAGGAAAGAAGTTTTTGTTTTATCTTCCACTGGTTATCGTTGCTTCTACACCTTTCTGGGGCAGGAGTAGTCTCCAGTACAACTTCCCGGATGCGCTGATGTTTGTAGTCAGCATGTGCTGCGTCGGTTTTCTGGAAGAGGTCATTTTCAGAGGCCTGTTATTTAGAGCAATGGAAAAAGACAATCTTAATACAGCAATCATCGTATCCGCGCTGACATTCGGTCTTGGTCATATAGTTAACCTGTTCAACGGCAGCGGAAAAGATTTGATTTCCAGCATTACACAGGTTGTTTTTGCTGTTCTGGTCGGCTTCGTGTTAGTGAAAATCTTCTATCATGGAAAATCTTTAATTCCGTGTATCATATTTCACTCTGTAAACAATGCGCTTAAGGTGTTTTCTGCCGAGACTAATTGGAGCACACAAACAGAACTTGTAATCAATATTATCATGATTATCGTTGTAGTGGGGGGATATGCTTTCTATCTTGTTAAGGCATTTCCAATGATTGATAAAAACTAAGATGGCTATATCTTTGATATTGAGTCTCAATGCACTTGTTGACACTCCCATTAGCTTTAGCTGATGGGAGTGTCAACAAAATATAACGTAGTTAGTTCGATACTGGTTTAACTCAGCTCAAATACCACAAAAGACTGAGCTTCCATAATAAGGCTGTTACCTGAAAGTGAGTGACTTCCAATTGAGAAAACACCGTGAGCAGCTGATTGCTTGTTCTCATCCTTTCTTGTAAAGGCTTCAGGAGTAAGGGCGCAGGAAGCTTTTTTATCAGATGGATTTATTGCTATGAGCAGATTTCCGCGTCTGTAGACGAATGGGAACTGCTCTTTTTCTGCATATATAACTTCGAAGGAGCCATCTGCCTGAAGGTCTAAGTACTGATGTCTAAGGGCGATGAGAGCCTTTGTGGTATTTAATAGTGAATCCGGATCATCCTTTTGTTTTTCTACTGTAGGAGCATCCTCTGACTCATCCTGAGGGATGTAGAGGCTCTCTTTTTCTGCATTGGAAAAGCCATAGTTCTGAGTGCTGTCCCATTGCATTGGGCTGCGGGAGCCGGTTCTTGTATAACCACCTTCTTTGGTCGGAAGTCCATTCAAGTATCTCATTCCGATTTCATCGCCGTAGTAGATAAATGGAACGCCGGGAAGAGTAAGAAAAAGCGCCCAGGCTATCTTAAGCTCTTCAGGGGACAGGGTAAAGCGTGCCCTTGGCGTATCGTGATTGCAGGTAATGAAGCTGATGTAGCCATCGTCCTTGGTGTCATCGTACTTTGGCAGATAATCAAGAAGGAATCTCATGATATCGCCTTCTCCGTCCTTTTTGAGAAAGCTGTGGTCACCGCCTGGAGTTTCATTATCACGAAGAAGAGTGTTATAGCCATTTCCCTGATGATCAAGGTAGAAATCAGCATGGAAGCCATTTTTAAGGGCCTGCTGAGGATTGCTCCACTCGGAGATAATAGCAGCTTCCGGATAGTCGTTATCTAGCATTTCACGGATGTTTTTCCAGATTTTACCTGTGTTTGACTTGTTCTCGTCATCATCTTTTACCAGAGAATCCGCCATATCTACTCTAAACCCATCGCATCCCTTATCAAGCCAGAAGCGCATAACATCCTTAAGTGCCTCTCTTGTTGCGATGCAGGCTGGATCTTCAGGAGATTTCTGCCAGTCAGCAGTAATTTTGCCAAAGCCGTAGTTAAGAGCAGGTTGGCACTTAAAGAAGTTCAGCATATAGCAGCCGTCTCTTTCCGCCTCACCGCCTACATAGGGATGTCCTGCGATGCCGTGGAACCAGCAGTTAGTCCAGACATAGCGATCAGAGAATTCATTCCTTTCAGCCTTTTTGCTCTCTGTAAACCATTCATGTTCTTCAGAGGTGTGACCTGGCACCAGATCAAGCAGAACATGGATGTTTCTCTTGTGGGCCTCCTCAAAGAGCCTTTCTACATCATCCATTGTGCCGTATCGTGGCGCAACCTTTTTATAATCTCGAACATCATATCCTGCATCCTTGAAGGGGGAATCATATATTGGATTGATCCAAAGGGCATTACAGCCAAGCTCCTTGACGTAATCAAGCTTTTCGATGATTCCTTTGATGTCTCCAATTCCGTCGTTGTTGGTATCCTTAAAGGTCTGTGGGTATATCTCATAGAAAACTGCATCTTTTAACCAGGCTGGCATTGTCATATCTCCTTTTATCTTATGAAAAACGTTTTCTGTATATATTTGATTATATCGCGGGTATGTACATTCGTCTATCGGAAACGTTACCGAAGCGAAGATTTGGTATATGTTTTGGTTTGAAATGATGGGAGCATGGGCAAATGATTTGTTTTTTGCTTTGTTGCCCACAGAACGCCCACGGAAAAAATTTGTCTTGGGTAATAAACTTCATTTTTATGGTTTTGCCCACTGCGAAAAGTAGCGCTGTGGGTAAGATGATATATTTTTAGGATCTTGCCCATGGAAAAAAATCTTCTTTGGGTAAGACAATTCATTTCCTTGATTTTACCCGAGGTTTAGCCATATCTTATCCTAAAATATGGTTGCGACAAGGGTAAGATGACGTTATTTTATTATCTTACCCAAGATAGACAAATAAGTCGTGGGCAACACAGCATATATCGCGGCATTTACCCATGCGCTCAAAATTGTCATGGGTAAATCACGGATAATGAGCTTCTTTACCCATGCGGAGAATGCGGTTGTTGTAATAATAAAACCCAAAGAAGGATTTAATCCAGCTTTGGGTTTATCATTTTTCAGGAATATATGTCATTATGTCCTCAACAGCACAGTCAAGAATTCTACAGAGCATATCTATAGTATGTGAGCTTACTGGAGCATTAGCTCTTAAACGGGATAATTGTCCGGCGCTAATATGGTAATCTTTTATGAGTTTATATTGAGAAATATTTCGGGTTCTCATCGTTTTCCATAGTTTGTCATAAACAATCATCAAAGCATCACTTTCAACAACACGAGATTTAAACTATTTAAATCTTAGCCGTAAAATGCTATTATTTATATTAGCCATAAATGGGTAATGTGTTTTGGCGCTGCTTATTAGATCCCAAGCAGTCGCTAAAGCTTTTTTTGTGTAAATGGAAAGGAAACGGGAAAATGGCAGTAATCGATGTCTTGAAGTATGAAGGTGATAATAAGACTTTTGTGTGGAAACACCCAACAGAAGATTTTAATACAGGTTCTGAGCTTATAGTACATGAGTCTCAGGAAGCAATCTTTATGGTTGACGGAAAGGTTATGGATACCTTTGGACCAGGAAAACATATCTTGGAGACAGAGAATCTTCCAATTGTCAGATCAGTAATGAAACTGTCTACAGGTGGCAGAAATGCTTTTCATGCAGATCTCTATTTTGTAAATCTCACAGAGCAGATGGCGATTAAATGGGGTACTGACAGTAAGGTGAGCTATCTCGACCCTGTTTATGATTTTCCGCTTGAGATTGGCGCATGCGGTGAAATAAGCCTGTCTGTTAGTAATTCAAATAAGCTTCTTATAAAAGTAGTTGGCACCGAGAGAAATCTCTCGCAGGAGCAGCTTACAGTATTTTTCCGCGCCTTTCTTATGAACCGAGCAAAGACAGTACTTGCGCAGGAAATCAGAGATAAGAGAATAAGCATCTTTGAGATAGATATGCATCTATCAGAGTTATCAGAAGCAATAAAGGCAAAGCTTGTAGAAGACTTCTTTGATTATGGTGTAAATCTCAACAGTTTCCTCATAACTACAGTGCTTAAGCCTGATGAAGACAGAAATTACCTCAAATTTAAGGACATATTCTTCAGACAAAAGAGCGATGTCATGGAGGCAGAACTCAAGCAGAAGCTTACAATAATCGAGCAGGAGACAAAGGCAAAGTCTACGGTTATTGAAGCAGAGGCAACAGCTAAAAAGCGTGAACTTGAAGGCTACACATATCAGCAGGAGAAGGGCTTTGAGGTTGCAAAAGAAGTTGCGAAGAACGAGGCGGTTGGTCAGTTCAGCAACGTTGGTGTGGGTCTTGGTATGATCACCGGTGTTGGTGCTGAGATTGGCAAAACTGTAGGTGGAGTTGCCGGTCAGGCGGTACAAAACGTTACAGCGGCTGCGAATACTCAGATTGAAAAAAGATTTTGCATGAATTGTGGACATGAGCTTTCAGCTGGTGCTATGTTCTGTGAAAAGTGTGGAACAAAGGTGGCTATAGCTGATTCTTGCAGTAATTGTGGCTATGTATTTACAAATGATGCGAACTTCTGTCCTAAGTGCGGTACAAAGAGAGGTGTCTGATAATGAAAAGAGTTAAGAATACGCTTATTACAAATGTGCTGATATTACTGATTGCAGTGGTCTATTTTGCAATCCTTATATTCTCCAATGTTGGTTCTATAAAGGCTGCCGTTGCTGTGACACCCGGAAGCTATGGCGAGCAGTATGCAAATGAAAAGCATCTTGATATTGCGCAGCTTTCCGACTCTCAGAAGGACTATTTTGACAGAAGATATGAGCAGTTTGACTATTACATCGATGCCAGAGACAGAGTTGTTCTTGAAAACTATTCAGGAATCAGTACTGATCTGGTTATTCCCGCATATATTGGTGGAAAGGAAGTGGCAGCTCTTGATGAGAAGTTTATGGCTTCCCTTAGTACTGTGAAGAATCTTTATATTTCCAATTCTGTTAAAGGAATTCTTGGAGAAGCAGATAAGACTATAGTTATTCATTGCTATGATGATAACGAGTTCCATAGGGCAAACCTCGAATCTGACTGGAATTTCGAAAGAATCCTTGATTCTGATTTTGTTGATTTCTCACTTGGCGATATGCCTTTTGAGTATAACAATCATGAGAACTCTATTGAGATTACACAGTATACAGGAAATGAAGAATACATCATCATTCCTTCATATTTGAACGGATATCCTGTTACCACTGTTTCCATGAATCTTCTTGGGACATCAAAGATTGTTGTGATTCCTGCGACAGTAACATCGATAACAGGAAAAGCAGCACAGCTTATTTATTCATCTGTGTTTGCGGTAGAGATGATTTTTTCTGTAATAGCCTTTGGTTTAGCACTTATTGCAGTGAATGTACTTCTTCCCAGATATGCAAAGTCAAATAAAGAGTATATGCTTACCGGCAATCAAATGGTGCTTGTAGTTCTTTACGTTGCCCTCCAGACAGCTTTTTGCGTATATGCGATTTATTCAGGAAAAATCTCATTGCTGATAGCTATAGTTGTAAGCGCGGTGCTGGTAATTCTTTTCCTGTGCCTTCTGTTCCTTGGCGAAATTGGCAGACAACATGCTACCGAAGTATCGCAGAATATGGCTGCAAAGACTGCAAGGATGGATGCTCTTAAAGCTTCTACCAAGCATCTTGCTGATGATGTTAAGAATCCAGAGCTGAAAAAACAGGTACAGCGATTGGTGGATGAGATTAGATATAGTGATCCGGTGTCGACAAAAGAAACGGAGTTGATTGAAAAATCATTGGCATCAGAAACAGAGAATCTTCAGGCTATTATACGTGAGGAAAATAATACATTAATCTCAGAGACTGTGGAAGTCATTTTCGATTTGCTTAATAAAAGAAATGATATCTGCAAGAGTATGAAGTAATAGTTTTGTAGCGGAGAAAACTGTTTATGAATAAGACATTAGTGTTGGGGAATGGTATTAATCAGTCATTTGAAAGAGTGTCTTGGCAAAATCTTATGGCGGAAATCTCTGGAGATAAACATTTTAGTTCAGATCTTCCTATGCCATTACAGGTAGTTCTTGCTACTGATAATAAGGTAGATGATGCTATGAAGAGAATCTGCAACAGCATGAGGGGAACTGTTTCAAATAATGAGCATAGGGAGTTATTACGCGAACTTTTGTGCTATGGATTCAACGACATTATTACTACCAATTACAGCTATGAACTTGAAATTGCATCCACTGATAAGACGAGTATTTCGGATTATGGTTTGGACAAAATGAGAGAAACTACGCAAACCGGAAAGCGAGTAGAAACAAAATACTTAATTCATACATTCAATCGTGTGGCTATAAATAATACTGAATCAAGAATATGGCACATTCATGGTGAAGCACGTAATCCTAGTGGAATGGTAATTGGCCATTATTATTATGGAAATCTATTAACCAAGATAAAGAATTATGTAGATTCTTTAGATAATAGATATCTGAAGAATGAAAGGGATGGAATTGAATCCACTGTTAAGAGTTGGATTGATTCGTTTATTTTGGATGATGTTTTCATCCTTGGATTTGGTTTTGATGTTTCAGAAATGGACTTATGGTGGCTTCTGGAACGGAAGAAAAGGGAAAAGGCTCATCATGGCAAAATCTATTTCTTTTGCCCGGAATGGGAGGCAGATAAAGGAGACAAGATAAAGCTTTTGGAAAAAAGCGGGGTAGAGATTTGTGGAAGAGATATAAAAGTATGCTATAAGGATTATTTAGGCTTTTATAAAGCAGCTCTATCACAAATGTATTGTATGTGAAGAATAGGGAGAAAAGATATATGTCAATAGCACTTAAATGTAAAATTTGCGGAGGAGATCTTGAAAGCACAAGCACAGATATAGCAGTCTGCCAGTATTGTGGAACAAAGCAGATTCTTCCGAAAATGACAAGTGAGAGGAAGGCAAATCTTTATGACAGGGCTAATCACTATAGAAGTATAAATGAATTTGATAAGGCATTTGGTATTTACGAGCAGATAGTAGCCGAAGACGCTACAGATGCTGAAGTTTACTGGGATTTAGTTCTCTGCAGGTACGGGATAGAATATGTTGAGGATCCCAGGACAAAGAAAAGGATTCCTACAGTAAACAGGACTCAGTACCAGTCTATATATGAGGATGTTAATTACAAAGTAGCACTTAAGCATGCATCTGTAGAACAAAAAGAAGTAATAGAGGAAGATGCAGCGGTAATAGATAGGATTCAAAAAGGCATCCTTATTATTTCCAGCAAAGAGCAGCCTTATGACATATTTATCTGTTATAAGGAAACTGATGAACAGGGCAGAAGGACTCCTGATAGTGTAATAGCGCAGGATATGTATGATGAGCTCACTAAGGAAGGGTACAAGGTCTTTTTCTCGAGGATAACTCTTGAAGATAAGCTTGGAACTGCTTATGAGCCTTATATTTTTGCAGCATTGAATTCAGCGAAGTTAATGGTTGTTGTCGGCACAAAATCAGAGTATTTCAATGCTGTATGGGTAAAGAATGAATGGTCAAGATACTTGGGGCTAATTAATGCTGGAGAAAAGAAAGTGCTTATTCCGGCGTATAAGGATATGGATCCATATGACCTTCCTGAAGAGTTCTCGCACTTGCAGGCACAGGACATGAGCAAGCTTGGATTTATGCAGGATATTGTCAGAGGTATAAATAAAATCATAAATCCAATAAGTGCTAAAGATAGCAATGCGCTGGCAGGAATAGACGTTGATGCTTATAAAAAACGAATTGATGTATTTCTTCATGATGGAGATTACAAAAGTGCAAAGGAATACTGTGATAAGGTTTTGGATGTAAGACCTGAGGATGCGGATATTTATGTGCAAAGACTTTGTGCTGATTTGGAAATAAATAGTAAAGAGCGTCTTGGAGAGGCGAAGAAAACATTTGATAATAATTCTTTTTATCAAAATGCTTTGAGATTTAGCAATGCGACAGCACGTAAAGAATTAGAGAAATTAGCTTCATTAGCCAGGGACAATGATAATAAGCAAAAAATTAAGATGAGAAAACGTGCTAAAAAAACTGGGATTGTAGTGGCAGTTTTAGTTTTGGCTATTGCCGGTATATTTATTGTAGTTAACGCGGGAAAAGCTAATAAAATGATGAAGTTGGCTGAAAAGGATGCTGAAAAAGGAGAATTTATAACAGCCTATGAAAAATTATATGATGTAGGAACTGCTAGGAAAGAAAATGCTAAACTAGTTGATTATATTGAGGCTGGGGTAGATTATCAAAATGGCGAATATTCCTCTGCTAAGGAGAAATTTGAAAAATTATCTGGCTATAAAGATTCTGATAAAATGGCATTGCAATGCAGATACTATGAACTTAGGGATAATATAGATCAAACAGAGGTGTATCGTGCAAAGAAAACTCTTACAGAATTGATGAATGCTGGAGTTGAAGATACTGATGATTTGCAAAGCAAATTAGAGTATAGAAAACATGAGTATGAGTTTAATAAAAGTTTTGATAATGAAAACTATTCATCGTGCAAAATTCTAATGGATTCCTGGAAGACTAATTATCCTGAAATAGCAAAAGAATTTGTTAGTAGTAATCAGGAAAAATGGTACAAAAAGGCAATGGATTTAATCAATGAAAAATCTCCTGATGTAGATATTGAATGGCTAAATAAAATAGAAAACCTATTAAGATTATGTGACAGTTCATATAAGGATGTTAATTCATATTTGGAAGTGTTAAAGACCCCAAAGACAGATGAAGGCAACAGTAGTTTATTCGGCGTATGTTCATCAAACATATTGGCTAAAAGGATACTTTGGATGAGATACCGGGATTGGTTTGTTGACAATTGGAAAACTGCTGATGGAACCAAAAACTTTAAGCTATATATAGAATCCGACGGAACTATTTATTCGCAATATACTATTCCATGGTTTGATACTACAAGCACGTATTTTGAAATAGATTCTGATGGGACTTATTACGTGCATGACACTAAGGATGAAACATATCCTTATGTAACGAGAAGAGATATGTTTAAATTCGAGATTATCAGTAAGACGCAAGTTAAGGTATATTGTTGCAAGGATGGTAGTACTTATATGCTATATAAGCAGTAATATTTGTCATAAAAAGGTTTAGGCAAGAAAATAATAATAACATTTTGTTCAGTTTTATGATTGAATCATTGCATTTTTGAAGTAAAATGAGAGTAGATGTCGGGCTATCATGCCCTTGTAAAAGAATTAACCGGAGAGTTCCTGCCGCTAAAGTGGAAGATTTAATAACAATAGGAGCATCTTTATGGATGCTTCTATTTCTTTAAGGATATTTATGAATTATAGGAAAGGATTGTAGGGGAGTGAGAAAAAGGATTAACAACGCAGTTTGCGTATTGATGTTCGCAGGATTAGCAGCAACCATAGCAGGCTGCGGCACTGAAAACACAGGTAGTGTAACAAATGAAAATAAGGCCATCGTAGACAATTCAGGTAGTAGCGAAAGTACCATGACGGCAGAGCAAAATTCAGAAGAAATAGCAGGGGAGAATGCTTCAGCTTCAAACGAGGACACCAGTAATGATGCAGATTCAAAAGATGCGGAAGCGTTCACTTCACAAGACATCTTTATCGAAAAAGTCGAGAACCTATCATCAGACTTCATCATGGGAATGGATGCATCTTCCGTGCTTGTTGAGGAAAATAGCGGCGTTAAGTACTATGACTTTAACGGACAGGAGTGCGATATTTTCAAAACTCTTGCAGAATCAGGAGTTAACTGCATAAGACTCAGAGTATGGAATGACCCCTTCGACAAGGATGGAAATGGCTATGGTGGCGGCAATAACGACGTTCCAACAGCCATCGAGCTTGGAAAAAGAGCTACACAGTATGGCATGACAACCATGATTGATTTCCACTATTCAGATTTCTGGGCTGATCCAAAGAAACAGTTTGCGCCAAAGGCCTGGGAGAATATGAACATCGATGAAAAGTGCAAAGCTCTTAGCGAATATACGATAGAATCCCTGAATCAGATAATCGACGCCGGTGTTGATGTTTCCTATGTTCAGATTGGAAATGAGATAAATAACGGCATGTCCGGTGAAACAGACCTTTCCAAGGTAACCAAACTCCTCGATGCAGGCAGCAAGGCAGTCAGAAGCGTGGCAAAAGAAAAAGACAAAGATATCCAGATCATTGTTCATTACTGCAATATCGAAAACGGCGGAGGCAAGGTACCTGCACTTGTTTCAAACCTTGAATCAAACGGTATTGACTACGATATAGTCGGCCTTTCTTACTATCCATACTGGCATGGCGACCTGGATAACATGCAGAGAGTAGTAGAAAAACTCATCGACAGATATGGCAAAAAAGTGATGCTTGTGGAAACCTCATATCCTTTTACTGATAAAGATGGTGATGGCTCAGGCAACAGCTTTGACGGAAAGTCAGGACTGATTGACGGATATCCAGCCACAGTTCAGGGACAGGCTCATATGGTGAGGGATATTATTGACGCGGCAAATAGAGGCGGAGCAATCGGAATATGCTACTGGGAAGGCGTGTGGATTCCAGCTGGGCCCAATGGTGCCAACAACGATCCAATATGGGAAAAATATGGTAGCGGCTGGGCCAGCAAATATGCAGCAGACTATGATCCTAATGATGCCGGAAAGTACTACGGCGGCTGCTCCTGGGATAATCAGGCAATGTTTGATTTTAAGGGCAATCCCCTTCCATCACTTAATATATTCAAATATGTTTATGAAGGCCACAAGGCGGACCTTAAAGTAGAAGCAGTTCCAGACCTTGAGCTTACAGTAAAGGTAGGAGACGAAATTCTGCTCCCAGAGAAGGCAGCTGTAATCTACAATGATCCATCCGTTCAGGATGAAATCGAGATTATCTGGGATGAAAAAGACCTTGTTAAGCTTGATAACACAAAGGGAAACACTCTTAACGTCCACGGAACCTTGAAAAATGACGAACAGAGCAGAGTAATCCTTCATCTGACGGTAAAGGAAGAGAACTTTGTATTAAACGGCAGCTTTGAGGACAATGACCGTTCAATGTGGAAGGTAACCTCTGCAACCGGCTCTAATCCAACAGACTATCAGAATAAAAAAGATGATGCTCACGATGGAACCTTTGCGCTTCATTTCTGGGATGGCAGACAGGATATGGATTTTACAGCAACCCAGGTAATAACAGGGCTGGAGCCAGGAACCTATTGCCTTGAATGCTATGCTCAGGGCGGAGATACCAATGATAGCGCAAAAATGGCTTTGTTCTGTGATGCGTCCATCAAAGGAGGACAGCAAAAGCATTACGAAGAACCTTTTGCTGTTACCAGCTGGGCTCAGTGGAAGAATCCTGTTATTTCAGACATTGAAGTTGACGAATCAGGGGAAGTTACAATAGGCGTTCATATCATCTCCAACAAGAGCAGTTGGGGAACTGTAGACGAATTCATACTTAAAAAGGAGAATTAAATATGGAAACAAGTACCAAGATAAAAGTCCTGTTTGGAATTAGAGTTTTTCTTTGGATTACAGCCGCAGTATCTTCTGGCTATTGGATTTACTATTCCATAAAGCTTCACCGCGATGGAATCTTTGACCCAGCAGAATATGCAACAGCCTTAAGACCGGTACTGTACATCTGCCTTGCCATCGCAATTGTAGCAATCTGTATTAGTTTTGCATTGCATCACATCAGTAAGAAGTTAAAGAGTGCAAATTGAATAATCTATAAGAAGCCTGGTGGAAAATGTATGCCGGATTCGTCTATTATGCTTGAACTATTTTTTGCATTGTTATTATAGGAGTGGCCTTCATCATATTTGACCGCAAAAAACTCTCTGAGGCATAACTGTATGAAGAAAAAGGGCTATCCCAACACGGAAGGAAGGCAACCAAATTTAACAAAAAATAGCAAAATATGTAAGCTTCGCTTGGTAGACAGGCGGAGCTTACTTTTTTATGATTAAGAAAAATGTTAAAATATTTAGCAAAGGTGGTACAAATATGAGAAAGATATATTTGGATAATATTCGATGGATAACAGTAGT
>JAEEGL012582011.1_pt1 | contig 29047 bp, 26 predicted proteins | sample 9134231 | NCBI WGS metagenome assembly JAEEGL01 (sample SAMN16246548, study PRJNA631951) | gut metagenome | biome: gut microbiome; feature: rumen; material: fiber-attached | host: Bos | place: Iran: Karaj | collected 2018-10 | reverse complement strand
AGTTGTGACCCTGTTCAAAGGTAATTCCAAATACCTGCTTCTTCTCGATAGCTGCAGGAACATAGTTTTCATCTATCTTGATCACAGCGTAATTGCCGTTTTTCTTGGCCTTTAGAATTTCAAGTGCCTCATCTGTATAGCCGGGAGCTATGATTCCGTCTGAGACTTCTCTTTTAACAAGTCTTGCTGTATCAGCATCGCAGACATCAGAAAGTGAAATAAAGTCGCCAAATGAGGACATTCTGTCTGCGCCACGGGCTCTGGCATAAGCATTAGCAAGAGGGCTGAGTTCTCCAAGATCCTCTACCCAGTAGATTTTCTTCTCAATATCTGTAAGCGGAAGACCTACAGCAGCGCCTGCAGGTGATACGTGTTTGAAAGACGTAGCGGCAGGAAGTCCTGTAGCCTTCTTGAGCTCTGAAACAAGCTGCCATCCGTTGAGTGCATCCAAAAGATTGATGTATCCTGGTCTTCCGTTCAATACTTCGATAGGAAGATCTGAGCCGTCCTCCATGTACACTCTTGAAGGCTTCTGATTAGGGTTGCAACCATATTTTAACTGTATCTCGTTCATACCTGTCTCCTTATTATATATAATCATGATCAGTATTTTGGCATCTTCACCTTAGTTATTCTTGTTGATAATTCTGCTCTCATACTTGCCTGTAGCAATCTCAATATATCTTGTGAAAAGAGATACCTTGTTATCTGCGTTGAGTGCATTCCAGACATTATTGGTAAATGTGTCGATATCTCCCTCTATATTAACAAGAGTAGGCTCTCCCTCATAGCTTGGAAGTGGATTTCCGTCGCCCATGTAGGTGTGGATGAAGTAGCCCTCACCGGCCTTAGGATTTTCGTATGTGTAAGTGAAGCGCTGACATGATGATGGGTCACCATGGTTGCTCTTTAAAATTGACATGGCAAAGTCGTATTTGCCATCTTCGATGTTCATGATACCTGATATTCTAGGTGTGTAATTTGGAGCATCAGGCTCAAATTCTCTTGTTCTAAGAGACTGCTCGAAAGTCTGGCCCTTCTCCATAAGCTCATAAATTGTATCTGTCTGATCTCCGTTTGTAACGATTGTTGAATGTCCAAGTACTCTTACAGGTGCATAGATGATGAGGCTTGGATCTTCCATCTTGGATGGATCAAAAGCCTGAGTGCGGATGCCCTCTCCATCTTCTACAAATACTCTGTTGCGGGAATTCTCACTTCTTCCCATGATAAAATATGCGCAAGCTGCATATTTACCATCAGGAGTAGTTCCAATTACAATTCCTCTGCCTGGGTAAGTTGTACTGCTGATTTCTGCTGTTAATTCCTGCATTTTAACCTCCTTAACACGAATCGAGTATGCCTGCTCGATTCTGCACACAGACATTCCGCACTTCGTGCTCCATGTCCTTAGTGCAACAAAAAACCGCCTGAGCAAACCTCTAAAAGCGGTTGCCCAGGCGGTCGACATTCAATATTATTATCCATACTCCCATGTGGTTACCCACTCATCCGCCAGTTGTATGGACATCTATAACTTACAATATTCTCCACCAAAAATCAACCCCATCTTTACATAAGGGATTCGTCGTAGATGGCTCTCTGACCGCCTACGTATTTGGGCCTGTGACGGGCACAGATGATTGGGGCTGCGCCGATTTTTCGAAGTGATATTCTGAGGGGAACTACAACGCTGTGCATGTGCATTCCGATCATGGTTCCGCCAATGTCTATGCCGGCGTCGGCTTTCTGCCTGATATCTTCAACAAGAACAGGATCATCAAACCTCTCGTAGCATACTGTTGCAAAGGCTCCTCCTGCATGATTGGGCTGTGGGATTGCATTGACCTGCTCAAAGCCATATTTCTCCATGGTTTCTCTTTCTACTACAAGAGCACGGTTTAAATGCTCACAGCACTGAGCTGCCACGAGGATACCATTTTCACGGCACACCGGAATAATTCCGTCATATACTGCGTTTGCTGAATCAAGATTTGTTGCTGTTCCTATCTGATCACCCAAGATCTCACTCGAAGAACAACCTACTACAAAGATTGCCCCTTTGCGTAATTTTGCTGCCTCAAGAATTTCTTTTACAGCCTGTCTGCTCTGATTTGTTATCTCTGAAAAGTCCATGTCCTTTTGATACTCCTATTACCGCTAATTTGCTGCGTAAATTGCTTATTCCTCATATTTGTTCGGGTCATAAAGTCGAATTGCTTAGCATACTAGCATTTTGACTTTTGACACCTATATCATATACCGTAGCACATATAATTGCTACTGTACAGTTTCCGGGTTTGCATGTATAATGGAAACGTTTCCAAAGCCATACTGTCTTGTTTGGGCCTGTAAACTAATTCATTTGCAGTTGTACCTTTTTAGCCATACAATATTAGTATGATTCGATTAAATTGAAACGAAATTACACTTATCCATTCAGGAGGTTTATTATGCCAAGTTGGCTCAAAGACGCAGTATTTTATGAGATTTATCCACAAACATTCAGGGATACCAATGGAGATGGTATCGGTGACATCAACGGAATAATCGAAAAACTTGATTATATAAAGAATCTTGGTTGTAACGCGCTCTGGATCAATCCCTGCTATGATTCACCTTTCAAGGATGCAGGCTACGACGTACGCGATTACAAGAAGGTTGCTCCAAGATACGGAACAAATGAAGATCTGTACAGACTCTTTTTGATTGCCCATGACAAGGGAATCCACGTACTTCTTGATCTGGTTCCCGGCCATACATCTGAAGAGCACGAATGGTTCAAAGAAAGTAAAAAGGCTGAACCTAACGAATTCTCAGACCGCTATGTGTGGACACACAGCTGGATTCAGGGAATTGCCGGCCACCCTTATATTGGCGGCGAAGCTGACAGAAACGGCTGCTATATGCTGAACTTCTTCAAGAGCCAGCCTGCCCTTAACTATGGCTTTTTGAACAGGACTGAGGACTGGCAGCTTCCACCTGACCACCCGGCATGTATCGCAACAAGAGAAGCTCTCAAGGATGTTATGCGCTTCTGGCTTGATCACGGATGTGACGGTTTCCGCGTAGATATGGCTGATTCACTGGTAAAAGAGGATGATGAGAACAAATCAGCTACAGGTAAAATCTGGCAGAATATCCGTGAAATGCTGGATAAAGACTACCCTGAAGCTGCTATTATCTCTGAGTGGAGTAATCCTGTTCAGTCGCTTAAAAACGGTTTCCACGCTGACTTTTATCTTGACCACCACGGAAACGGCTACAATACTCTGATCCGTGACAACGAAACTCCGGGCGGCGATCACTCTTTTCTCAAAAAAGACGGACATGGCGATATCATGAGATTTCTCCTTGATTATCTGCCAAAATACGATGCCACCAAGACTGACGGTTACATCAGCTTTATCACCTGTAACCACGATACGCCAAGAGCGCGCCTGACACTTGACTATGACGAGCTTAAGCTTGCGTGGGCTCTTTTCCTGACTCTTCCGGGTGTTCCTTTTATTTACTACGGTGATGAAATTGGTATGAGATACCTTGATATTCCTACCAAGGAAGGCGGCTACACCAGAACCGGTTCCAGAACTCCAATGCAGTGGGATAACAGCAAAAACAAAGGATTCTCAGAAGCAGATCAGGACAAGCTCTATCTTCCTGTTGATCCTTCTGAAGATGCACCAACCGTAGAAGATCAGGCCAAGGATCCTGACTCACTTTATAACACAGTTAAGGCACTTACTGCACTTAGACATAGCTACGATGATCTGAAGGCTGATAGTACATTCTCTGTTATTTATGCGGAAAAAGAGGAATATCCTTTTGTTTACAGACGCGGAAACCTTCTAATCGCTATAAAACCTTCAGAAAAAAGAGATTCCACCGCTCTTCCTGCTGAGGCTTTTGTGAAAACAAATGACAACTCAGGTAAACAGTGCGAGCTTAAGCAAATTTATGCCATCGGCAATAGTAAAGTTGATGGAAATACTCTTATTACAGATGCACAGTCTTTTGCTATCTATAAGCTTGTTGATTGATCACTGGCCTCTCGTTCATACAAAACCCCATGATTTCTTGCGGGCTATTTCCGCTCTTATCCGCAAGAAGTCATGGTATAATTAAACAATAATCTGTCCTATAGTTTCTTTTTTCAAATGTTTTAATACAATCAGATGCTTATATCATAGATACTTTAGATGTTTACATAAGATAGTAGATATTTTAGATGTTTATATAAGATAATAGGTATTTTAGATGCCTATATCATAGGTATTTATAAGGAGTGCTTGCATGACAAGAGGCAGATATTTAAGGCGTTTACTAAGCATATTCACTGTAGTAATTATGATCAGCACCCTGAGAATTACAGGGTTTGCCGCCTCAGGAAGTGGGCGCTCTTCTGTTTCTGCAGCAGATATTACTGCCCAGTCTTTTATGGCCTCAATGAATACAGGCTGGAATCTTGGTAATTCTCTTGATGCGCACCACAAAGCTACTGCCGGAGAAGCAAATCTGGGTCAGGAAACCATCTGGGGAAATCCCAAAGTCACCAAGGAACTCATAGATTTTGTCAGATCCAAAGGCTTTAACACAATAAGAGTCCCTGTAAACTGGAAATACCACACTTTTACTGATGCAAACGGGCAGCTCCATGTTCATCCGGAATGGCTCGCTCGTGTAAAAGAGGTTGTGAACTACTGTATAGCTGATGGTATGTACGTCATAATGGATTCCCATCATGATAATAAGATGTTCTATGTTGGTGCAGATGAGGGAGATTTTGCCGTTGTATGCGCAAAAGCAACTACTATTTGGACTGATATAGCAAACTATTTTAACGATATTGACGGGCATCTCATTTTCGAAGCCTTTAACGAAGTAGACAATGTCAAAATAGGCAGAACATATACTAAGACTGCCGCCGCTCAAATGAATCAGCTCAATCAGGTATTCGTAAATACTGTTCGCAGTACCGGCGGCAATAATGCCCAGAGACTTCTGATAATTCCAACTCTTTTCCACCAGTATTCGGACGACGTACTAACGTCTTTTGTCCTTCCAAAGGACGTTGTTCCAGGCAAGCTCCTGACTGCTGTTCACTTCTACTCCCAGGTAATTGATCAGTATCTCGATCAGGACTTTGCGAGACTTCAGCAGTTTGCAAAAAGAGTTGGAGCTCCAATGGTCATCACAGAATGGGGAACAACCAGAAAGTTCACTCCAGCAGAATTTAGGGCTATTCATGCAGCAAACTACGTTGCAAGAGCGAATGCCCGCGGAATAAAATGCGTTTACTGGGATAACGGCGGAGATTACTCCATCATAAATCGTAAGAAATTTACCGCCAGAGATGATATGATCCAGGCAATAATGAATCCTGTTCCTTATGATTCTCCCCCTGGAACAGCGCTTGATAGCTGGGCTGACAGCTATTTGTATATGGGAATAGATTCAAGTGGTACCTTAAAAGAGTGGGATTCCTGGGGAGGCATGGTCCTTGCTCAGGATGCAAATGGATTTATTCCAATCCCTCAGGGGGCAACCACACTATCCATGCAGCTTACAGCCTCTGGGACCATGGCGCGCCATAAATTCCACTTTGTTTATTTCTACAATGATTCCTATGGTCTGGTAGATAAACTTGGCAATAATTTTGGATTTGTCAGTAAAAACGTTAAAATCCCGGAGGGCGCTACCTCATTGCGTATCATCATTTATAACGCTCATGCCAAGACTACAAAAGAAAACTATGATAGCGCATTAAAAAACGGAGAATTGAAGCCTGTAGTTAAATTCTACTAACAATCAAATATATTTTTCCCATTAAGGACAGCCTCGATGAGGTTGTCCTTTTTATCATATACAAGCTTAAGAGAAAAGAAATCTCTACTCTCACCTAGCTTACGCAAAAAAATCTTATCTCCTTCCCAGAGATTCAGATCATAGATGTTTTCTTTTTTAACCCACTCAAGTTTTCCTTCATCACAATCTTTTGGCTCAGTATCAGGAGCCTTGGCAGTAAACAGGCTCATAAGCTCATAGTCGCCTTTTTGTGAAAAGAATGTGATTATAGCTCGAAATTCAAGGTCTTCGAGAGGAATATCATAGCCTGTTTCCTCATAGATTTCTCTCTTGATACACTCTTCCGGGCTCTCATCGTCCTCCAGATGTCCGCCAACACCAATCCATTTGTCTTTATTTATGTCATTCTTTTTGCTGATCCTGTGCAGCATCAGATATTCATCTCCGCGTTCAAGATAGCAAAGTGTTGTAATTCCTTCTCTTCTGGCCATTATGTATTCTCCGTAACAATAATGATGTAATTTACTTCCTGTTAACCACAACTATTCCAAGCGAAACCAGTAAAAGTGATACAACGCTTGCCACTGAGAAAGCCTGACTCTGCTCTCCAAGGAAAATAGCTGATAGCAATACTCCCATGATAGGATTTACAAATCCCAGCACAGAAACCTTGCTGACAGGATTATATTTGAGAAGGACTCCCCAAAGGGTATAAGCTCCTGCAGATATAAAGCCCATATAGATGAGGTTCATATAGCAGCCCGCACTGTAAAAGGTAAGTCCGCCGCCCATCAAAAGTCCTATACCAAAAAGTACAACTCCGCCAAGTGCAAACTGATATCCGCTTAGAACAACAGTATTTTCATGCTTTGAAAAAATCTTGATACTGCACCCTGAAACAGCGTAGAAGAAAGCTGCCGCAACCATAGCTCCTTCTCCTGCCATGGTCATAGGGCCTCCGCTTGTAAAGACAGATCCGCCGCCAAAAAATATGATGATTCCGGCAAAACCAATAATACAGCCAATCATCTTGCGGATATTAAATTTCTCAAGCTTAAAGAAAAGCACGGCAAAAAGCGGCGCCAGGAAATTTCCTGACGCATTAATGATTGATCCTCGAACTCCAGAGGTATTAGCCAGTGACATGAAAAAGAAATAATACTGGCCTATAGTCTGAAAAAGAGAAAGAATCAATATATACTTGATGTTATCTGCCTTGGGAACAAGAACCTTTCTGGCTACAATTGAGCCAAAAACAATTGTCATAAGACCTGCTATTATGAACCTTGCTCCTGCAAGAACCAGTCTTGATGCAGTATCTGATGCATCAATATGAAATAATTCGTATGCTATCTTGATTGCAGGAGAAGCACTTCCCCACAACACGCAGCAAAATATTGCTGTTGCCACCATGACTGGTGTAATTGACCATATAGGTGTCTTATGTGTACTGTCTTTATGTTTAATTTCCTGACTATTACTCATTAAATAACTATTCCAATCTAAATCTATTTGAGAGTATATTTATTTACCACTTCTACTGATTGCAAGTATCTCATCAAGGATACCCTTAGTAGCCTTCATATCACTCTCACATTTCTTACTGATCTCGATACTGGACTGGGCAGACGCAGCTACTTCCTCGGATGTAGCTGAGAGATTACTGATAGCATCCATAACCTTGGAATTGGCATCAACACAGGCTTCAACGTTATCAGATATTGCCCCTGCCCTGCTCGTTAGGTCAGTGACCTTATCTAGTATAACCTCAAATTTCTCTCCTGTCTGCACAATTATTTCTTTTTGCTCATTTGAAGATTGTACGCTCTTTAACATATTTCCCGAGGCTTCATCAACTTTTCCAAGTAGCTCATCAATAGTTGAAGCAATCTGCTCAGCAGAATCCTTGGTATTCTCTGAAAGAGCTCTTATTTCATCTGCAACAACAGCAAAACCCTTTCCTGCTTCTCCGGCCCTTGCAGCCTCAATTGAGGCGTTGAGTGCCAGAAGATTTGTCTGCCCGGATATACTAAGGATAGTCTGAACTATCTCTTTTACCGAACTTGCTGATTGCTGGAGGTTAGCGGTCATCTCAGCAGTCTCTGCATTAACTTTAGAAGCTTCCTGAGATTTATTATTTAGCTCTTTTACCAAATTGTTACCTTCGTTGATATTCTGCGTAACCTCTCCTGCATTATCTCGCATAGCTCTGGACTGGTCAGCAATCTCTTCAAGAGACGTCGTGATATTGGAGTTCATCTCAGTCTGAGTCTGAATAGCCTCTGCCGTGTGAGTCGTAGCAATAGAAATCTGCTCAGAAGACTCGGCGCTCTGAGTCACCTTTTCAGATAGAGCCTCGATTGCATCATGCGCATTTTCCAGCTTTTCTCCTATTCTGATGCCTATTGATCTGATAACTTCAGCATCTTTCTTTTGCTGCTCTGATGCAGACTGGATTTCATCGACAGATTCTTCGTTCTGCCTCTTGTTGAGTCTTGAATAGAAAATCGCCATGAGAGATAAGAGAAGGGCAAAAGCTGCATCAGTCAGAACAGCAAACCTTCTCTCTGAGATTTCTACAGAATATGTGAAAAACAGTGGAAGATACAGCACATTTGCCGCTATAACAAAAACTGATGTAACAATCGTAAGTACAGGATCAGCATACAAAAGAACCAGTATCAAAAGAGCTGGTCCAAAAGCCCACATATAGGTTATGTGCACAGAACCAGCCATCACCACAAGGTAGCTTGCCGCAAGCCATCCCATCAGAAGGTATTTGCCTCTGTTCCTGCTCTTGTATATGGAGTAGCAAATGACAGAAGCAATCAGTATTATAATCTGCATTATCACCATAGCTGTGGTACTTAGAAAGCCAACTCTCTGATCCTGATACAGGATCGTGGCAATGAGCTCAAATGCCTGTATAATGCAGGAAAATCTTATGGCTAGTGAATTACTCTCTACAAAATGTCTCTCATGAAGGTCCATAGTTTCCTCCTTGATACGCACGAATTAACACAATTAAGTTTTCCACTATTATTATTTACCATACATTGAAAATATACCACTTAACTTTTTATTAATTGCTGCCATGGTTCACAGTACGAAAAAAGAGCATATTACAAACTGCAACATGCTCTTAGTTTATCTTCCGATCAACAATTCAATTATCAGAACACAAGCGGGAATTCAAATTTATCTCCGGCATTTACAATTGAGCCTTCGCCGGCCTTTGTAACTTCGAAAGTCGCTCCGCTCCAGTCGTAAGTTACATCTGCCTTAACGCTTTCATCATCAGAAACAAATACAAATGTACCTGCTCCGTTTTCTGTAACTGTTCCAGTGATCTCTCCTGTTCTGTATAGAGAAACCTTGACATTGTAGCCAGATTCCATGCTCTCTGTTACAGACAAAGCACTGTAAATACTGTCAGTACCTTCGTTATCCACATAGACTCCCTGTACCTGCTTCTCAGGCATTACAAAACCTGTTCCCTTTGCTGCAGCTATCTCTTTGGCAAGAAGATAACATCTGCCCTTGGTGCTCTCTTCCATAAAAGAGTCATAAAGAAGAGGATAAATGCTTCCTCCCTGATCCTGCGGTCCAAGTCCCTCGAGAGCTGCATCCTGTTTCATAGCATTCCAGCGCCTTTGTTCCGCAAGGACTCTGTCTTTGGTATCAGCATCTACTGCCTCTGAAAACCTGTTCCAAAGACTGTTAAGCTCAGCATCCCACACCTGAAAATATAGGCTTGCTGCCATATTCATCTCAACCTGAGTAGAATCCTGATCACGCCTTGATGTTATGTGATCCTGAATTTTACCCATTCTGTCAAATTCATCCTCAAAAGAGGTTGCTTCTAAAGCAGCTCTTTCTACTGCAACTCTGATCTCATCTGTATAATCCTTGGAATAATCAAGTGTTGTGGTCTCGTCACAGATGCTGACGCCTCCGTCGGTAGATGTGGACGAGTTTTCCGTATTGTCGCCGCTCTGTGTATCAGAGCCATTACTTTTTATGACACTTGTGTCATTGCTGTTATTCTGATTATTAGCTTCCTGTGTTTCCTGCTCATCCTGAGTTTCTGTCCCTGCTTTCGGCTGAGGTTCAAAGATAGAACCACTTTCTGCCTCATTGCTACTTCCACACCCATACAGTGCCAAGCAGGCCACTGTGATCATAAGTGCCTTACATAGATTTCTTTCCATAAATTGCCTCCTCATAATATACATCTGTGTCATAAAATCAAAATGCTTAACCATCAAGAATGGCACAAACTTTTTTTGACACACATATCATATTATTACTCATTCTGATCAAAGGCAAATATCTCTAGTTTCGCAATGAAATCTTCCAGAATGTATCTGGAATCAACATCAGTATATATGCGGATCTGTGGATTGTCCTCTTTTACCACAGAAGATGTATCCTCTGCAACAAGCGGAGCCTTGGCGTAATGATAATGACCACAGCCTGGATTTATTGCTATGGCAATTGCAGGGGAATCGCCAAGTGACCAGCTCTCTCCCTGTGTCCAACCTGCAAACTGTGACATGTTATAGTCGACCATATTCCTAAAAAGATGCTCTCCAATCCTGCCACATGGGCGAATCCTCCTCTGGATTTCAGCAAGGCCGATATTAACTGTGATATACACATGTGATGGAACAAGCCACAGATCTATGCCGCTCTTGAGCACAATATTTGCGGCAGAAATATCATTAGTTGCATTAAATTCAGTGAAAGGTGCCTTGCATGGAGCCTCCCCGTGGGTTCCAATCCAGATAACAGTGATCTTATCCTTAATTTCAGGCTCAAGGGTTATTGCCTTGGCTACATTTGTTATTGCACCCTGACACAAGATATAAAGCGGTTTCTCATCATCTTTTAACGCTTCATCAATTATAAATTTGACAGCCTCAGACACTTCATCATCTGTAGAAAGCGGGCCTCTTTGACCACGGAAAATAGGTATCTCTTTTGACATATCCATAACATCAAGAATTGTCTCGATTTCTCGATAGCTCTTTTCCATCGAGCCCTCTTCCTTGAAATGCTCAGCAATTATGCCCTTTACGATGAGCTTAGGGCTAAGAAGTGCATGGGCTATGGCAAATGGATCGTCGGCTTCGCAGGCAGCATCAGTGTCTACAATTACTCGCAGCTTTTTGTAATCCGGTACATCATATTCAAATTTCATAAATCCTTCCCCCAACGTGGACATATTATTTTGTTACGCAGGCAGCATCGTAACGCTTCCTGCAACCTCTAAATAGTAACATTATTTTCTCTTTATTATCATAATTTAGCACAGAAAAAGTGGCAAGCCTTGTATTTACTACAATCTTGCCACTTTTATCATCTTATATTGTCAATATCACATTTGACAGGCAGCTTATCATACGATCAATAAGACCTTCCCACCTTTGTGATCAGATAGTTTTTATGCAAACAGTGCGTTGACCTCATCAGCAGATACAAATCTTACAGCGTATTCGTCGGCATCATCCATAATGAATCTATTGCCATCTTTTTCGCCAAAGTATACCTTGTCATCTGAGAACTGCACCTCAAGCGCATCTGCTACGGAGCCGTCAGGATAACTTAAGTCAACTGGGCATGCAATGTAAGGAACATATTTGGTATTCTCACCATCTATCAGATAAACATATTTTTCATCGTAGTCATCATAAAATGCCATCACAAATTTGTCTTGCCCATTCTCATCCACAGCTGCAAAGCCGGTTGAATATACCGGGAAATACTCATCAAGCGAATCCACCTCTGTAGCATCAGTTACAGATACGATCTCGCTATCATCTATTTCTACAGCTATAACTGCATACATGATCGGAGGCTCATCTGCGTCATCATATTTGCCAAGAACTACGTAGCCATTTCCCTGTGACATATTGGCATCTACATGTCCATAATAAACGCCGTCCTCGACGCTCCATTCAGTCAACTTGACAGAAGCTTCATAATCAATTACTTCCCACCAGATGTCATCCATGCTTGGAGCCTCAACATACAGGCATCCGTCAACAACTCTGTAGGAAATCGTATCCTCATCATCCTCTTCTGCTTCATCATATGCCATGCTCTCAGCTGCCGGTGTCTCTGTGACCGATGAGCTTGTTGTCCACTCTCCGTTATTGAGTTCAGCTGAATAGTTATACTCTGTTGTGCCCTCATCTGTAGTAGTTGTGATGTTGAACTGTGAAGTCGATGTTGACTCAGATGCACATCCTACAAGGCTTCCAACCATTATTAAACCGATAAGTACTAAAGAAATCTTTTTCATAATTATCACGCTCCTCTAATTTTTGTTTTAGGTGATTTTGTAATCACATTTGTTTATACGAACAAAAATAAAAAGGGGCAAAACTGTTTTTCTAGCAATTCCCGGTAAAGACATGATCAAGATATTTGCCTGCAATTTCCTTGAGATGGTAAATTTTATCCACATCTGTAGCCGGAATGTCAGTCATCATAAAACGTGGAAAATACCTGCTGATGTGAAGCGCTATCTTTTCCCTACCATTTCCGTTATCAAGTGCGCTGATCCAAGCGGCAAGTTCCTCCATTTCTGTGTCGCTATCGTTATAGCCTGGAACTATCAGTGTTGTCACTTCCACATGTGAAAGTACCGCCGCATATTCTATAAAGTTCATCACCATGCGCCGGTTGCCGTGCAGAACCTCCTCATAATAGGAGTCCGTAAAGCCCTTCAGATCAATGTTCATGGCATCGATATGTGGAGCCACGAGTTCTGCAACTCTCTGTGATACACAGCCGTTGGATACCAGAACTGTCTTAAGGCCTCGCTCATGAACCTCTTTTGCCGTATCAATTATGTACTCATAACCAACAAGCGGCTCATTATAGGTAAAAGCCACTCCGATATTGCCCTGTGCCTTATACTGCTCTGCAATTTCAGCAAACTCTGACGGGGAGATATATCTTACGCCTCCCTCATACTCTTTTCCAAAGCCATAAGAAATATCATGGTTCTGACAAAAGGGGCATCTAAGATTGCAACCGTAGCTTCCAACTGAGATGATATTGGATCCCGGGTAAAAGAGATTAAGAGGCTTCTTCTCTATCGGATCAAGAGCAATAGACGTCACAAGCCCATAATTTGCACATTTAAAAGAGCCGTCCTCGAACTTGCGGGCACGGCATAAACCAATATCTCCTTCATTTAGATTGCAGCTGTTGTGACAGACATCACATTTGGGCATGTTATAGCCTCTTTGTCATAAATACTAGTATGATACACGTAGTTCTCCACGTGATTACTGATATAATCTTCTTACGTTATTATGGTTTTCTTTTGCAGAAATCTCCATCTTGGTTAATAAATAGCTCCATATCAGCCTGAATCCGCTTATTAAGACACAGCCTCACATTGGCCATATCGCTGTAATCCACAAATTTCTCAGCTTTTTCTCTTGAATTACCGCTCTTTTCCTTCCTGTCAATCAAACGGTCTCTTAGCATATCCTCATCTGCACTAACAAAAATAGTGTAGTCTGCAAGATTACGAAGATCACGCCAGCCCTCTTCATCCAGCAGCAGATAATTTCCCTCCAAAAGAACTATGGCCCTGTCAACCACAATCGCATCCTCCACAGGATTGTGAAGATGCCTGTCATATGATGGCCACCCGATACTTCCTCCAGATAAAACCATCTCAATCCTCTTCCTGAGGGCTTCAAGGTCAAAGGTCACGGGCGCACCCTTTATCTCAACCATCCTGATTTCTTGTCCGTCCCTGATAGTAGTATGAGATAGGAGATATTCCTGCCTTCTGTGAAAACCATCCATACCAATTGCCTGAATATCGAAGAGTTGCTCCTGGTCTTCAGAAAGCTTCTGCAAAAAACTTGAAAGCGTGCTCTTTCCTGCTCCCGGAGGCGCCGCCAGAAGCACCAAAATCCTGCGCCCTTTTTCTTTCTGCAGAGCTGTCAGATGCTCAAGTAATGGAATGAAGATTTCTTTAATTGCCTTATCGCTGTAAGTGGCATCAACATCGATGCCGTTTATATTTATAGAGTAGTTCATTGAATCGCCTTCTAAAAGGTATCATAGTTGATGCGGTATTACATCCACATAGCTAAAATGCTACATACATTTAGCTTAGCACTGATGAAATAAAAAATAAATAAAAACAGTTGACATCTAATTGCGTGACAATTATACTAGCAAATAACAATTTTCAGAAAGCGGTGCAAATATGATATACACTTATCTCGTCAATTTCACATCATCTAATGAAGAACCCGTGAATAATAATCAGGGGCTTATTAGTGATAGAATTGATGAGGACAGATATATCTTATAGGTTAGTAGCACAAGTACATTACTAATTGACCATAAGCCTCATCAGACTTTTATCAGTTTGATGAGGCTTTTTTATAGAGGAGGAAAATCTATGTTTATAGAAGATTTAAAATTTACTTTAAAAGATGGAAGGGACGCGATCATACGTAGTCCAAAAGATGAGGACATCCAGGGAACTTTAGATTATCTCTACAAATCCGCCGGTGAAACAGAGTTCATTTTAAGATACCCTGAGGAATGCGCGAAATACAATGTAGAAGCTGAGAAAGCTCTTTTTGACAGGATGAGCACTTCTGATAATGAAACAATGCTAATATGCATAGTTGACGGCGTTGTTACCGGAAATTGCCAGGTAACCTGGAGCAAAAACCTCAAAACCAAACACCGCGCCATAGTTGCGATTGCTCTTTGCAAGGACTATTGGAATCTCGGAATCGGAACCAGATTATTCCAGGAGATGATCCGCATCGCTGAGAGCAACCCGGAAATAACTCAGCTGGAGCTTGATTTCGTAGAAGGAAACACCCGCGCCAGAGCCCTTTACGAGAAGATGGGCTTTAGAATCACAGGTGTTAAGCCAAACGCAATCAGACTCAAGGATGGAACAATGCTAAATGAGTATTCTATGGTTAGGGAAGTAAGAAGGTAAATCTGTCTAATTGCTCTCTGATGTTTGTCATACTATTTGACGTGCGTAAAATATCAGTTTATAATAATAATTAGTATTTAACTTGCGTATATTTTATCAGGAGCATTTACATGGCAATAATAAATCCAACCAAACAAGACCTCACTTATTTGCAGTGGTCTCATATTCGTAGTTCCAGTGGAACAGCAGGTACTCTTTTAAAAGCCACATCTGAACTTGGTGGAGAAAAGAAATACTATAAACTTTCTAATTTCGACCCTGTACACGGCGTTGTCGGGCATGAGTGCATCAATGAGATAATCGTCGATAGGCTCCTTACAATTCTAGGCGTAGAACATTTGGAATATGAGCTTGAATATGCTGACATAGAGGTGAATGGTCAAAATTATACTACCTATCTTTGCTCCTCCAGGGATTTCAAGAAACAAGGCGAAAGTAAGCTTGCTCTAGATGACTATTATCGTGTAAATGTTGGTAATAACGAAAGCACCTACGACTTTTGCGTAAGGCAAGGCTGGCAGGATTATATCGATAAAATGATAGTTATAGACTATATCATAATGAATAGAGACAGGCATGGTGCAAATATCGAGATTCTCAGAAATGCAAGAGCTCATACGCTTAGAATTGCTCCTCTGTTCGATCATGGCCTGTCACTTCTCTATTCATGTATGACAAATGAGGACGCTATGTCTTTTGACATTCTTGCAGATAAACCTTGCAACAATTTCATTGGTTCTCACTCCTGCTATAAAAACCTCCAGCTTTTACCAAAAGACACCAAATTATTCCAAGGAATCCTTAAGCCAAAGCACAAAAAAGAACTCTTCGATGGATTAGAAAATGCACTATCTCCAGTTTTTAGAAATCGAATATGGGAAATGATTTACGAAAGGTATAAGATTTATGAAAATCTTTGAGATATATGATAATGAAAACGTCCTTTCTATAGGCGTTCTCCTGTATTACGAAAAAGAAAAAACCTTCATCATTGAACTGCAAGAATATCTAGATGAATGGAATGCTCCGCTTCTTTTTTCAAGTCTTGTTAAAAGAGGAATATATTCTGTGCCCAGAAATCTCAGCCTTACCTGGGTACAGGGAAGAATCATCCCACCTGGCAGGCAAAATATTAGCAGCATTCTGTCCACTCATAAACTAAAAGAATATGACGAGATGAAGTTCCTCGAAATTTCTGAAGGCCGCTGTTCTCAGGATAATATGTATATCAGAAAGCTAGAAGTCATTCCTCCATTTCTAGAAGAGCGCATGAATCATAATCTCCTGGATTGCACACCAATTGGCAATCATAATCTTCTATGCTTTTTCAGAGATAACACTGTTAAAAAAATATCCCTGACTGAGTTTACAACTTATACCGGCATAGACAAAGTATTAGCAAATGACCTTCTCTTTAAGTCATGCCGCCTTGGAACCGATGGTTTCTACATCACTTTCAATAACTCCATCGACATCCCTTCCTGGACTCTATATGAAAAAGGGCAGCTAGTCCCCATAGAATACGAAGACTTTCTGTCCTTCATAAATAACAATTTAGTTGATACTTCAGCAAGCTGCGCCCTGCTGGAATGTTCCCGTCAGAATCTGGCATATATGGTCGGCCAGGATCAGCTCCACCCGGCAAAAGAAAATGTGAAGGGCAATCTGTATTTAAAGAAGGATGTGCTGGGGAACAGGTGGTGAAAAAGAACAATAAATTCCTAGCAGTATTCTGAAATACTCAATAGTTCTTGCCAGTCCCTCTTACAAGGTGATAGTTGTTCCTTAGTCCAGTCCCTTTTTGGCGTTTACGACTATGATCCCCGCTGATACCAAAATAAGCGAAATTACACTTACTATTGAAAAAGCCTGGCTCTCCTCTCCCAGAAACAGCGCGGATAGCAAAACTCCCATGATTGGGTTCACAAATCCCAGCACCGACACTCTGCTCACGGGGTTGTACTTGAGAAGCACTCCCCACAAAGTGTACGCGCCAGCAGAAATGAAGCCCATATAAATCAGGTTAAGATAGCATCCCATGCTGGTAAAAGACAAACTCCCTCCCATCAAAAGACCTATCCCAAGAAGAACGATTCCACCAAGAGTAAACTGATATCCACTTAAGACTACCGGGTTCTCGTACTTGGAAAAAATCTTAATACTGCATCCGGAAATAGCGTAAAACAACGCTGCCATCAGCATCGCACCTTCGCCTGCCATGGTCATCTTGCCACCAGCCAGCACGCTGCTGCCTCCCAGAAAAAGAAATATCCCAAAGAATCCAATAAAGCATCCAAGTAGCTTTTTAACTTCAAACTTCTCAAGTCTGAATAAAAATATAGCAAAGATCGGAGCCAGGAAATTCCCGGAAGCATTGATAATAGAGCCTCGAACCCCCGATGTATTAGCAAGCGACATAAAAAAGAAAAAGTACTGCCCGATTGTCTGACAAAGTGCCAGAGCGCCTATGTACTTGAGCGATTCTATCTTGGGCGTCAGCACCTTCCGCGAAACCAATGATCCAAATAGAATCGTCATCACGCCGGCAAGCACAAACCTTGCTCCCGCCAGCACCAGCCTCGAAGCCGTATCCGATGCCGGAATTCCAAATAATTCGTATGAAATTTTAATTGCCGGGGAAGCACTTCCCCACAATACACAGCAAAAAATGGCCGTAGCAACCATAACAGGCGTCAGCGACCAGATTGGTTTCTTAGTTTGCATTTTGACATGTCCTATCTTGAAATCACTAAAAACTATAAACTTGGATTTTTCCAAAACAACCTCAATAGATTCCAAGCAATATCCTAAAGTACTCAATAGTCCTGGCAAGTCCTTCTTCCAGACTAATCGTTGGCTCCCAATCAAGTTCTTTTTTGGCTAAATCTATTACTGGTCGCCTCTGCATTGGATCATCTTGCGGAAGAGGCTTATACACAATCTTTGAATCCGATCCTGCAAGTTTTATCACAAGCTCAGCAAGTTCCAGCATAGTAAATTCACCGGGATTTCCAATGTTAACAGGCCCAGTGAAACCCTCCCTGCTGTTCATCATCTTGATCATCCCATCAATAAGATCATCAACATAACAAAAGCTTCTGGTCTGCTTGCCATCACCGTAGATCGTGATGTCTTCGTTGTTAAGTGCCTGAACAATGAAGTTAGACACAACTCTTCCGTCATGAGCACTCATTCTAGGCCCATAGGTATTGAATATGCGGATAACCTTGATATCCACTCCATGCTGCCTGTTATAGTCAAAAAACAACGTTTCAGCCATTCTCTTGCCTTCATCATAGCAAGAACGGGGCCCTATTGGATTAACGCATCCTCTGTAAGTCTCAGGCTGCGGATGAACCTCCGGGTCTCCATATACCTCACTGGTACTGGCTTGAAGAATTCTCGCATTACATCTTTTTGCAAGTCCCAGCGTGTTAAGCGCCCCCATTATAGATGTCTTCCCAGTTGCAATCGGATCGTGCTGATAATGGATAGGGCTCGCCGGACAAGCCAAATTGTATATCTGGTCCACCTCAACATAAAGAGGCTGAGTCACATCATGCCTGATAAACTCAAAGTAATTGTTGTCCATCAGATGCCTGATATTATCCTTGCTACCCGTAAAAAGGTTATCCACACAAATAACATCATTGCCCTGATCCAAGAGCTTTTCGCATAGATGTGAACCAAGAAAGCCGGCTCCGCCTGTAACTAAAATACGTTTACGTTGCATAATCGTCCCCCTCTGAACGAATACTTCACACTATTGTTTCATTGATGTTACTTACCACAAGTTTGTATTGTATAACCTAAAGGCCGTTAACTTTACCAAAGTTGTACGGTTTTTTAATATCTAAATTTATTACTATGATGTCACGTAAATACCGTATAGCGTTACATCAATACTTATCAGCGTAACTATGACATTTACATCTGTTATGACTACTTCTAACATCTTATCCCTTTTCGTCATTACTTCTCATTTGCATCCCCAACAGTTTGGGAGTTTTCGAACAATCTGGGCAAAAGAGCCAAGTGCCAACCACCTACCCATGGATACTTGGAGCTCCCTGGTAATTATGTCGAATATATATTAACAACACGATAGTTCTTTTTTCGATATTTATTAACATAAATTACTAATTATCATCATACATACATGATTCACTTATTAACACGATATTAGAATTGATTATTATAGAACTAACCACTTCTATTTTCTTCAATTTTTTCACCTATCAACACCTTTGTTATTTTCAAGTGCATCAAAACAATGCCAATACATAATGAGCCAACGGTAGCCACAATATAGTTAATACCTGCATTTAACCATGGATTAATTCTTCCATTTAGCAAAAAAGTCGTGAAATAGATAAACTGCTGATGGAACAAATAAATAGGCATCTCATAGTATGATAAAAACAAGATTCCTTTCTTCCACAATGAAATCTTATTTGCTATTACCTGTAAAACTTTCCAAGCCATTACGGCTCCAACAAAGTGCAAAACAATTTCCAAAAAGGAGGCTGAAAATTTCCATGCTCGTTCATTAAAACCAGCTATTCTATAATAAATGCAAAACAACAAAATATCGACAACAACCCAAATATGCGGAGAAATATTCATTGGCATGTTTTTTGAATCTGACTCTTCTACTGCCTTTATTCTTATTCCAACATAAAAAAACATAACGAATTGAAATGCAGTCCATACGCAGAAATAATTAGGAAGTAATTTATAACCAATTCGGCCAATTAGATACATCAGTGCAACTAGGAGCCATCCAAGAAACGGTCTAAACAATAAAATATTTTTTAACGACCACGCTATAAGAAAACACCAAAACAACATCCATAAAAACCAGAGCTGACTAGGATTTATACATAAAATGTATTTACTAAACAGTTCGTATTTATTCCATCTAAAAATATGCTCCGATATTGGTGCCACCCATATTGCCATTGCAAACATATATGGAATTAACAATCTCTTTACTTTACTTATAAAAAATGGTCGAAAGATCTGATACTCCTTATTAATGACTTTATATGCAAATATGTACCCCGAAACTAATACAAATGCATATACATGAAAAGAATTAAGCCACTTCGCTAATATCCCCAATCCTATTGAGGAATATATTGGAGAAAATTCCAACCATGTTTCTGTCCAAAAGACACAGCTATGATATAGAATAACCAACAATAACAGAATAGTTTTGACAAAACTGCAATTATGTAGCCTGTTATTCATTATTTATCCTCTATGTATAATACCTTCGGCCTAATAATTAGCAACTCCACTGCAATCAATCCAATCTCCCAAAATGTAATCATATATCTCTGGAACAAACTCCTCAAAACCACTGCCAGGATAAAATGTTAGTTCTCCAAAGAATGGTCGATCATTCACAACATAAAAATCTACACGAACAAATGTTATATTGGCTGAGAGTTTTTCTGCTAGTTTGACCATTTCTTCATAACACTTTGGCTTAGCATGTAATGTTTTGCTTCTAGGATAATGTCTTTCAAATGGTAGTACATCCCAATTTTGATCATAAAACGTCACTTCTAATCCCGTTTTACTATTTCTATTAGAACAAACAAATGTACATTTTACTTTTCCTGAAAAACACATCATTTTATAATCTAAAAGGTCACTATCATCATTTTCTGCAATATATTTTTCCGCAAGTATTCTTGGCCTTACATCTTTATATGGCCACTCACGCCCAAGCCAATAAAAATTTTTATTAAGTGCATCTTCTACTAAACTTTTAACATCATAATAATTTAATTCGTTCTTATTTTGGCAAATAAATACGCCGCCTGAATCATGTGTGCATTTCAATACAAATTGATTCGGCAAAGCATCAAAATCAATATCATCAAATGTATCCCATACTCCTAGCGTTGGAATTATATATTCATTACCAATAATACTGGATACAACATTCTTTACCTCATATTTATCAACAAGTTTTGTATAAATAGTTTTTCTATCATTCAGCTTAAGCCATTGTATTTTTTCATTAAAGGACTTAGGTACTTTTAGATTAAGTTTTCTACCAAAATGTATTCGATAGATCATTCTTAAATACATAGCATCTGGTATAAACTTTAGCAAAAGCTTTATCTTATCCTTCTGTTTTCGTGTCCCTGGAATAATGATTCTCATCTTTTCCTCACGTAGCGCATTCACTCTATTACAACTTCTATATACCGTTATAGATTCATGTTCTATTGTTTCTACATGTCTTAAACATATATTTGTATAGTAAATAATTAACTACAAAATCAATAAAAAATAACACCCCAGCAACTTTCGCAGCATACAAGCCCCATGAAAAATAGCTAATTGTCGTCATCTCAATTCTAGCAGTCAACCCAAATGATAATAAAAGCACTATAATATCTAGCAATAAATGTACAATAGACTCTTTCGTTGGCCTAACCAACAAATATTTCGACACATATACCATCATCCATAATGTTTGATAAGTCATCGCTATAAGTGTTCCAATTGCCACTCCTACTATTCCTATCTTATATGCCAAGAAACAAGAAATAATTATATTAGACATTGCAGCTAGAATATAACAGTGTTGCGTCTGCTTATAATGTCCAGCGGCCAAAATCATGATGTTATATGGCAATCTCATACAATGTAATGCATTAGCTAAAGTTATAATCAAAGAAAATATAGGCAATATATAATTGACATCATTTATTCCATATGTATAAACCTTAATAAAAGGAATTATTGTAACAGCAACACATCCAAAAACAAAAACAACCATGGTATGAACAATCCACTCCATAGTGTTAAAGGTTTCTCCCAAAGCAACCTTATCATTTTTCGCCCACAAATGGCCAATTTGTGCCTGTATCCCCGCCATCGAAGAAATAAAAAGTTGCTTTATGCCAAAAAGAATCATATTGTATACTGAATAAACCGACACTTCTTTTACAGTTGTAAGTATTGTAAGTACTATAACATCGGTTCCATCCAACACGAACGAAGCAATGTGTTGTGCTATTCCATTCCATTTTTGGGCAATTGGTTCTTTGGTACATTTAATATGCCAATCTATCTCGTAATTCCTACACACATATATTCTTAATACCAATGGTCTCAGCGTGTAAATCATAGCAGTTGCTAACTTTACATATTGTATGCTATATCCCATAGATATCAAATTGATGCTAACAACAGTATTGAGTAAAATAGTTATAGTCTGAATTCCAAATACAACATATCCCCTTTGGTCAGCTCTCAACAATAAGCCATCTGTCATCCCCCAAAAATATTGCATAAAATAGCTCAAGCTCATCACAAAAACTAATGACTCAAGATATGACACTTCAAACTGCTTAACTAAAAATGTCGGATAAATAATCATTAGTATAACGACATACAATACGAGCCATTTTGCAATATTTCTAAAAAAGCGCCTGGCACTTACCATAATTCCACTTACCAAATACTTATCATCCTTAACAAGCGGATTATATAGAGAAGATTGTACAACTGCCCCTACACCCAATTCTAAAAAAGACACAATTTTTAAAAACTGATCTATAGAATTGACTGCTCCATTTGCATCTGATCCATACCTTAGCAGAACAAATCTCGGAATAATAATGCCTCCCAATACAGCAGCTATCTGATATGTAATTGAAGAAATTGAATTTAGAAAAACCTTTTTATTATTCATCTTCCAAAACAATTATCCACATCAATAATTATGGCCTGTCAAAAAGTTTTACAAAAATTTTTTCATACACCTTCTCTAACATATTAAAAGCAGTGTTAAAATTCACATATAAATACTTCAATATCCGAAAATGATTTGTAAAGATAAGCTCATATCCAATACTGTCGTCTGGTATTATTATTACATTTTTGAATGCGCTTTTCGGATTATTTATGACTTCCATCGCCTCACTAGTCATAGATCTATTTTCTTTTATCTTTTCAAGAATTTTTTTATCGCAAACATTGAAAGGTAAGTTAGTATAATATTTATTGTATTTATCTTTGGGTTGATAACCTAGATAATGTATTATTTTAGCTTCTGAAATATATCTCAATCCACAATCTACTTGAACATTCCAAGTACCGTCTAATTCATCAACAATTCCCTTACATATGTAATTGGCATAATTCAATGCAGACTGATCTAGATCAACACCTCTGGATATGGATTTTTTATACAATTGTTTCCATTCTTTCCAAAACTCTCTGGCACTTTCATCATCCCTAGAAAAAATAACACCACCGTTAAAATGTTTACCATTATAACTAATTTTATAACCTGTTTTCCGTGAATTATATTCCAAAAATTTTTTCTTACAATGCGAATCGAGCATTGTATGATGATCTAGAACCATACCTACTGAAATATAATCAGGAAAATCTGAATCATCAATGGTCGTAGTAACTACGGTATCTATATCAATATATAAGAAATCCCCTTTAATCATTTCTCTAATAGAAATTTTTAAGAACCTGGATTTTTGTTTATTAGAGATAGACTTACTTAGCCTTTTAACAATTACCCTGCATCTCATCTGGCTTATAAATTTACAATATTTATCTAAATGCAGTTTTGTTTCCTCATCAACAATAACAACAATATCTGCCTCAGGATTATGCTTTCTTAACGAGCATAATGATATAACAAACTCTTCAGTATAATAATCTTTATCATTTGAGACCAACACATATACAAATTTCATTATCACCTTCCACTTACCAAAACAATCTTAGGTTTGCGAATCTCATAGTGAAACATGTTACCATCCAGCATACATTTAAAGGCAATCATCGAATATAATGAGATAAAAAATAAATTGTACCCAGCAGTTTCATTCATAAGAGATAAGAAATACCACATAAAGAACGCTATGCTGAAACATAATCCGTTTTTATTTTTTATTAGCCCATTAACAATAATATAAATTGGGAAAACACCTGCAATTCCAAAGAAAATAAAATAATTCAGAAGTCCATACCAACTTAAGTATTTTCTGTGACACCCAACACCAGCAATCGGATTATCTATAATGATACTCATCGCATATTTTAGATTTCTGTATCTTCCTGCTACCTTCATACCTCCTTCAAATTTATCTGTAGCAACTACATAAAAAATATATGCAAGGATCAAAACAAATGGTATCAACACAAAGGTTAATTTATAGTCGTTACTCAACAACTTAAAGGAAAACACAATAATCATTATTAACAATCCCATAGTGGATTGCGCTAGTAATATAGATATAACAAGAACAATTATCTTTTTTTTGTTTTGCTTCCAGTCATTGAATAAAAAGTAAATGAGGGCAAAATTTAAAAAGATAACATATACACCCACTTCTCTAAAAAAACCATTTTCTCTAACTAATTTTAATCCAAAAAAACTAATTGTTCTCGTATCCCACCTATAATATATATTGCAATAATTAAGGTATCTCGTTATAGCAGTATGGTCACCATTTGGAATTGTAATATAACTATAGTGAGGTAATATACCAAATGGGTTTATCTCAAAAAGCAAATAACAAATCAACCCCAAAACAGCTATATAATAAATCATAGAAGACATATCATAATAAAAATCGTATCTTAATCTTAAGCATCCTCCGGCAAAAACAAGGGCCGCCAAAATCCTCAAAATGAGGACTAACATATACAGATACTCTGTATTTTGGATATGAAGCATGGATAATAGCAACATGATAAAAGATATACCACCAATGGCGGAAAGAATGGTTATCACTCTTTTTCTATCAAGAAAAGCAATAAAACTTAGCATAATCATCTCTGTTATTATTTCTATGTAATTATCCAATTCATGATACACACACGTATACACAGAATCTGATGTATATAATAGCAAGAAAAGGACTACCCAATATAACAGTTTGCTTAATTTAACACACTTTCTGTCCATAGTTATTCTCTAATATCTATTTATAAAAACATCTTCTCAAAAAATCCATACCAATGGTGTGACGTGCTACTATCTTAACAATGTTCTTTGTAATGATGATAATAGAACATATCAACAATTCTACTAATGTCCCATTATCAGATTTTATTATCATATTTTTCTCTTTATAACTTCTCCAGTCATTGTTTTCAGAAATTCCACCGTGCCTAAAAACAACAAAATTTTGATCAACTGTTTTAACTTTTACATTCGCTCTATGGCACCTATACAGAAACTCTATGTCCATACATACAAGATAATTTAAATTGTATAATCCCACATTTTTATATACATTTTTGTTCACAAACGTAGACATATGGTTTGGGTGAAATCGCACTAATGATAAAATATGCCCATACTTTGTACTAGGTTTAAATATATATTCAAAACCTGTGTCGTAATTTTTCATTACTTGCATTCCCTGAATAATCCCATATTCAGAAACATATTCATCTGCCACCTTATCTAATACGTTTTCATCTATATAATAATCACCAGCATTAAGTATTCCGATAAGTTCACCTTTAGCCCGCAAAATACCTTTATTAAACGCATCACTAATCCCCTTATCCGGTTCAGACACAATGCAATCAATGCTTTCCCTATATTTATTAATAATTGCCATCGTATTATCAAGTGAGTTTCCATCAATAATAATATATTCTTTGTAGCTATAATTTTGAGAAAGTACGCTTTTTATAGTGCCTTCAATATACATTTCTGCATTTTTGCAAATAGTAATTACCGTGATTGTAGGGGCCATTTTAACCTTCTTCATTAAACAATTATATGCGTATCACACTTTTCACATAGTTCTAGACTTTTTCTTCCTTCTTCTATCATTTTCTTTCTAATAGAGACATATCTATCAGATTGCCATATATCTATGAGGGTCTGCTCTGTAACATCCCCTAAAGTATATCTTCCGAGCGCATCATTACAGCATAAGCTACACTTACCATCTGGTCTAATAACCATTTGCTTAAAAGGTAAAAAACATCCCTTATATCTTTGAATATTATTCAATTTAGTAAAATTTGGAGCCTGTCCACCACGCGAAGTCAGCACTTCTTTTTTATTTCTCTTAACATAAATTACTTTTTTCCCAATATTTTTATGCTCTTTACAATATTCAATAACAGGAACTAAATTATCTGAAATAGTCATGCCATCATCTGAATAATCATCAATAACGAGCATGTCAATAAATTCGCATATTTCTTTTACTAATGGCACAGATAATAAAGTCCCATTAGTATATATACAAATGAATGCTTTTTCCAGATGTGACTTTGCATACTGTGCAAATGTTATTATCCTATCGTCCAAAAATGGCTCATTATTTGAGTAAAGTCTTAGTTCCCCTTTATAATGAAGTTCACCTAACTCATCTATTATTTTATAAAACACAGATTCACTCATTTTATAAAAAGGTCGCTGCGGTAGTGTTGCATTTACTGGACAAAATGAACATGTTCCATTACATCTATTGATGGTTTCTATTTCTATGTACTTAAAAATATCTGGATTACTATTATCATATCCCTTAATGAACCACTGGTAGCAAATCATAAATGGAATACTATAGATTCTCATTCTTAACCTAGGCGAAAAAAATCTATTAACAGTATTTTTTAATTTTTCCGTTCTATTCATATATGTTATTCCTACCGTTTGAAAAGGAACTCCTTAAACCTACCAAACGCTTTCAAACTTCTCTTCATATCATCAATACTCTTAACACTCATCCATAATCTATGGCCTATATACCATGGTCTTAGGTAGAATCTTCTCCTGCAGTAATTACAAAACTCAACAAGTTCTTCCGCAGAAATATCGTCTATGTGCATACTTGTGTTATGGTTGCCATCCTCTTTTAGGTAGTCAGTATACTTTCCGCTAAGATAGCCTTGTGAAACAGCCCAGTCATATGCTTCGGTACCTGGGAAAGGCATGAGAGGATAAAACTGAGCAGTATCCAGTTTCAGAGTCAGGGCGGCCTTGAGAGTTTCATTCATTGTTTCTCTAGTCTCACCCTTGTTACCAACTATGAAACATCCATGAACCTGCATTCCAGCTTTTCTGGCATTGTCAACAAATGGCTTAAACTGTTCTACTTTAGTCCCTTTTTTGATATTGTTAAGAATCTGCTGGCTTCCACTTTCAAATCCAGGTAAAAGAAGCCTACATCCGGCTTTTTTCATCTCGACCATAGTTTCATAGTCAAGAGTTACCCTTGAATTACACATCCATCTGATCTTTTTATTCAGGTGTTTTTCTCTGATAAGAGCGCAGAATTTCTTAACTCTCTCCACATCTGCAGTAAAAGTATCATCTTCGATAACTATCTCTTTTACTTTCGGGAAATTATCTACTATATACTCGAACTCTGCGACGATATTCTCAGGACTTCTATACCTATACTGATGCCCGTGCATTGTCTGTGGATACAAACAGAAATTACAGTAAAATGGACATCCACGACCAGTAAAAATCTGTATTTCAGGATATGTAGCCACTGGCTGAAAATAATCTTTTACATCCAGGTGCCCCTTGATAAACTCAGATGCAAACGGAATTGAATCCATATCTGTGATATAAGGCATATCCTCGTTACTTACTATTTCTCCATTGGTAGCGCGATAGGTAATTCCCTTTATGGTTGTCCAATCCTCATTATTCAATAATGCCTGAGCGATGCCCTCTACTATAAGGTCATACTCTTTTCTTGCTACTGCATCTACGCATTCGCTACTGTGAAGTGTTTCATCTGCTCTCACAGACACATGAGTTCCTACAAGCATTACAACCGCTTCTGGATATTGCTTTTTTATCTTTTCCGCGAAATCCACATCATTGTAGATGGAAGGTGTTGTAGTATCTATAACAAATAATCTTGCCCCTTCACCTTTTGCAGTGATTATTGAAAAAGCCTCATTCTCAGAAAGTTGCTTAGCTGGCGCATCCAGAAATTCAACTTCATAACCATTCTTTTCAAGTCTTGCTGCAGCATATATGAGCCACAACGGATAATAAAAACAACCGGACTTTGTAATAGCAGGACTTCTCTGCTCTCTGGAAAACTTACCATATTCAGATTTAAAAGGTGGATTCACAAAGAAAACTTTCATTCCAATCCTCATCTAGCACTTTTCAATTTGTGGAACAAAACCGGATTCTTACTACGGATGTAATATATCGTATATCCCATGAGATAAGCACCTGGAGTCCAATTCCATTTTATTGGTAACACAAAGGCTCGCATCTTTAGCGACCTGCACCTCGCATACTTTATAGCTTCTCGGGTATCAGGATGCTTAACCATCTGCTTTATCCTGTTATATTTCTGCCTGGTCGTAAGTGCATCTCCAGCATGAAATACATTTTCTATACATCCCGCGATTCTTTCTATAAATTCACGGCTGGTATATTCTCTGGATTTTTCATCCCAAATTTCTAACTTTTTGTAATGAGCGGTAAATTCTTGATATTCCTTATTTCTTATTACAAAAGAATCATCTCTATACTTCTCTGTAGTAGAGCCAACTCTTTCTCTTACGTAGTAATAGAGGCATTCGCTAGTAAATGCTATGCTCTCACAATTTTCAATAAACTGTCTGTTAAAGACTCTGTCTTCTGTATATACATGGCCATCGCGATATCGTAAGTTCTTTTGCCTGATAAGGTCCATTCTGTAAAGCTTGTTCCACACGTTCGACAAAAGATCCGAATCCCACATATCTACAAGGTGAGCTTTTATTTCTTCCTGATTCTTATAAAAACTGGTTGGGTAATTCTTTTCTTCCAGATAAGTTGTTTCAGACGATTCTCCACTTTCTTTTTCCAACTTAAAAAAGAATCCGCACACCCCCATGTCTGCATGTGTAGAATTCATTAGATCTATCATTTTGAAGTACATGTCTTCCTTGATTTCGTCATCGCAATCAAGAAATGTAATGTAATCGCCAGAAGCTACATCAAGTCCTGCATTTCTGGCTGTAGCTGTACCACCGTTTTCTTTATGGATTACAGATACTTTTGAGTCTAAAGCCGCTATCTCATCCAAAGTCTTTGGCGAATTGTCTTTAGATCCATCATCAACAAAAATAGCTTCCCAGTCCTTAAAAACTTGGGAAGCTATACCTTCATAACATTTCTTTATGTATTTCTCCCCATTATAGACCGGAATTACTATAGATAATTCAGGCATACAACACTTTCTCCCATACTTTTTGTCGTTTGCT